>OGJZ01000858.1_pt1 | contig 32297 bp, 28 predicted proteins | sample 1572321 | NCBI WGS metagenome assembly OGJZ01 (sample SAMEA2582086, study PRJEB24529) | metagenome | biome: Human gut stool | place: China | collected 2011 | reverse complement strand
AAACAAAGCTACTAACCGTGGCGTGATTACATTCACAATCGGTCAAGATAAAATCAAACCAGCTCTTGATCAAGCATTCAACAAAGTTAAGAAAAATTTGAACGCACCTGGCTTCCGTAAAGGTCACATACCACGTGCCGTATTTAACCAACAATTTGGTGAAGAAGCACTTTACGAAGATGCATTGAACGCACTTCTTCCAGCAGCTTACCAAGCAGCGGTTGCAGAACTTAGCCTTGATGTTGTTGCTCAACCAAAAATTGACATCCAATCAATGGAAAAAGGTCAAGAATGGACTTTGACTGCTGAAGTTGTTACAAAACCAGAAGTTAAACTTGGTGACTACAAAAACCTTGAAGTATCAGTAGAAGCTTCTAAAGAAGTAACTGACGCTGAAGTTGACGAAAAAGTTGAACGCGAACGCAACAACCTTGCTGAACTTATCGTTAAAGAAGGTGCAGCAGAACTTGGTGATACAGTTGTTATCGACTTTGTAGGTTCAGTTGACGGTGTTGAATTTGACGGTGGTAAAGGTGAAAACTTCTCACTTGAACTTGGTTCAGGTCAATTCATCCCTGGTTTCGAAGACCAATTAGTTGGTGCTAAAGCTGGTGAAACTGTAGAAGTTAACGTAACATTCCCAGAACAATACCAAGCTGAAGACCTTGCTGGTAAAGATGCTAAATTCGTTACAACTGTACACGAAGTTAAAGCTAAAGAAGTTCCAGCTCTTGACGACGAACTTGCTAAAGACATCGACGAAGAAGTTGAAACTCTTGACGAATTGAAAGCTAAATACCGTAAAGAACTTGAATCAGCTAAAGAAATCGCATTTGACGATGCTGTTGAAGGTGCTGCGCTTGAATTGGCTGTTGCAAACGCTGAAATCGTTGAATTGCCAGAAGAAATGGTTCACGACGAAGTTCACCGCGCTATGAACGAATTCATGGGTAACATGCAACGTCAAGGTATCTCTCCAGAAATGTACTTCCAATTAACTGGTACAACTGAAGAAGACCTTCACAAACAATACGAAGCTGATGCTGACAAACGTGTTAAAACTAACCTTGTTATCGAAGCTATCGCTAAAGCAGAAGGATTCGAAGCTTCTGACGAAGAAATCGAAAAAGAAATCAACGACCTTGCTTCAGAATACAACATGGAAGTTGAACAAGTACGTAACCTTCTTTCAACAGATATGCTTAAACACGACATCGCTATGAAGAAAGCTGTTGAAGTGGTAACAAGCACTGCAAAAGTAAAATAATTTATCCTTAGATAAATAGTTATAAAGTCAGGTAATCTATAGATTACTTGGCTTTTTAGGCCCTTTCTCAGAAATTCTTATAAATCTTTTGACGAATTGACAAAATTAGCGTAAAATAGAGAATAACGAAAATTAAGATAATAGGGTTATTGTGGCTGTTTGCTCACATCCTAAGATTAATAAGGAGAATTACCTTGGAATTAGAAGTATTTGCTGGACAAGAAAAAAGCGAACTTTCAATGATTGAAGTTGCACGTGCTATTCTGGAAGAACGTGGACGCGATCATGAAATGTATTTCAGCGATCTTGTAAATGAGATCCAAAACTACCTCGAAAAATCTGACGCAGAAATTCGTGAAGCTTTACCATATTTTTACTCTGCATTGAACGTTGATGGAAGCTTTATTCCACTTGGCGACAACAAATGGGGACTTCGTTCATGGTATGCTATCGACGAAATCGACGAAGAAATCATTACACTTGAAGAAGATGAAAATGGAGCACCAAAACGTAAACGTAAACGTGTAAATGCCTTTATGGATGGTGATGAAGATGCTATTGACTATTCAGATGATGACCCAGAAGATGAAGACTTCACACCTGAATCATCTGATTTAGAGTACGATGAAGAAAATCCAGATGATGAAAAATCCGAAGTTGAGTCATATGATTCAGAAATCAACGAAATCATTCCAGATGATGATTTGGATGAAGAAGTTGATATCAACGAAGAAGATGATGAAGATGACGATTTAGACGAAGAATAATTAGTTTAAGTGTCTAAAATTAATTTAAAAAACTAATTCATATCATTTGACAAAAGTCTCAGGATAGTTTATAGTATTATTTGGGCACCTCTTTTTTAGAGGTCTGAGAAAAGCTCCCTAACTTTTTAGGGAGCTATTTTTGTTTTCCTAAAAGTAAATGGCCATTTGCTTTTTTTATTTATCGAATAAATTTGCTAATTATTTGATATTCTTTCGCTTTCAATTTTCAAGCACTTATCGTTTGCTATCATTTTTATTTTAAAGGAGTTTTATTTAATGACTAAGTATATTTTTGTTACTGGTGGTGTTGTTTCTTCTATCGGTAAGGGAATCGTTGCTGCAAGTCTTGGTCGTCTTTTGAAAAATCGTGGTCTTAAAGTGACTATCCAAAAATTTGACCCATACATCAACATTGACCCAGGTACAATGAGTCCTTATCAACACGGTGAAGTTTATGTAACAGACGATGGTGCGGAAACTGACCTTGACCTTGGTCACTACGAACGTTTCATCGATATCAACCTTAACAAATATTCAAACGTTACAACTGGTAAAATCTACAGCGAAGTTCTTCGTAAAGAACGTAAAGGTGAATACCTTGGTGCAACTGTCCAAGTTATTCCACACATCACTGACGCTTTGAAAGAAAAAATCAAACGCGCTGCTACAACAACTGACTCTGATGTTATCATCACTGAAGTTGGTGGTACAGTTGGTGATATCGAAAGTCTTCCTTTCCTTGAAGCTCTTCGTCAAATGAAAGCTGATGTTGGTGCGGATAACGTTATGTACATCCACACAACTCTTCTTCCATACCTTAAAGCTGCTGGTGAAATGAAAACTAAACCAACACAACACTCAGTTAAAGAATTACGTGGGCTTGGTATTCAACCAAACATGTTGGTTATCCGTACTGAAAAACCAGCTGGTCAAGGCATTAAAAATAAATTGGCACAATTCTGTGACGTAGCTCCAGAAGCTGTAATTGAGTCACTTGATGTGGATCACATTTACCAAATTCCACTTAACATGCAAGCTCAAAATATGGACCAAATCGTTTGTGATCATTTAAAACTTGATGTGCCAAAAGCTGATATGTCAGAATGGTCAGCAATGGTTGATAAGATCATGAACCTTAAAAAATCAACTAAAATTGCTCTTGTTGGTAAATATGTTGAATTGCCAGATGCATACCTTTCAGTTATTGAAGCACTTAAACACTCAGGTTACGTTAACGATGCAGCAATTGACCTTAAATGGGTTAACGCTAACGACTTGACTGCTGATAACGTTGAAGAAGTGCTTGGTGATGCTGATGGTATCATCGTTCCTGGTGGATTCGGTCAACGTGGTACAGAAGGTAAAATCGAAGCTATTCGTTATGCGCGTGAAAAAGATGTGCCAATGTTAGGTATCTGTCTTGGTATGCAATTGACATGTGTGGAATTTGCTCGCCACGTCTTGAATATGGAAGGTGCAAACTCTGCTGAGCTTGATCCAGACACTAAATACCCAATCATCGACATCATGCGTGACCAAATCGATATTGAAGACATGGGTGGAACACTTCGTCTTGGACTTTACCCATGTAAATTGAAACCAGGTTCACGTGCAGCGCAAGCTTACAACAACCAAGAAGTTGTGCAACGTCGTCACCGTCACCGTTACGAATTTAACACTAAATTCCGTGAACAATTTGAAGCTGCTGGTTTCGTCTTCTCAGGTGTGTCACCAGATAACCGCTTGATGGAAGTTGTTGAATTGCCAGAGAAAAAATTCTTCGTGGCTGCTCAATATCACCCAGAACTTCAAAGTCGTCCAAACCGTCCAGAAGAGCTTTACACAGCCTTTGTGACAGCAGCGATTGAAAATAGCAAATAATCATTAAAACAGATTAACACTCTTCAAGCTAAAAGCTTGGGAGTGTTTTTTTGATAATACAATTCTCATGAATCTGTACCCCTTTTATTTTTAGGAAAAAATAGTATAATAGTGAGCATGAGAAAAATTAGAATTAGAAAACATCGTATTTTATTGGGAATTATTGCTCTACTTTTTGTAGTAAGTGTCGGAGCAAGTTTTTATTTTTTCCATGTAGCACAAATTCGTGAAGAAAAATCATTCATTAATAATAATGGTCGTTCAAAAGACAATTCTCTCTACGCCTATGAGCAGAGTTTTGACCAACTGACTAAAGAAACGCTTTGGATGACCAACCAAGGTTTAAAACAAGATGCTTGGTATGTTCCTGCAGAAACAGCAACAAATAAAACGGTTATTGTTGTTCATGGGTTTACAAACGATAAGGAAGATATGAAGCCTTATGCATGGATGTTTCATGAGCTAGGCTACAATGTCCTTATGCCCGATAATATGTCGCATGGTGACAGCGAAGGGCAAATCATTGGATATGGCTGGAACGACCGCTTAAACGTCATAAAATGGGCGGAGATGCTAGTTGAACAAAATTCAGACAGCGAAATTACCTTGTTTGGTGTTTCTATGGGTGGGGCTACCGTTATGATGGCTTCAGGTGAAGAAACATTACCAAAACAAGTGGTTAATATTGTTGAAGACTGCGGTTATAGTAGTGTTTGGGATGAATTAAAATATCAAGCTAAAGCTATGTATAACTTACCTGCTTTCCCGATTCTTTATGAAGTGTCTGCAGTATCAAAAGTTCGAGCAGGTTTCTCATATGGACAAGCCAGCTGTGTGAAACAATTAAAAAACAATACGCGCCCAATTCTTTTTATCCATGGTAGCGAAGATAAGTTCGTTCCAACAAGTATGGTTTATAAAAATTATCGTGCAACAAATAGTGAGAAAGACCTTTATATAGCTAAGGGTGCAGCGCATGCCAAATCTTTTGAAAGTGATCCTAAAACATACATTGAAAAAATTTCAGCTTTTTTGCAAAAAAATGAAAAATAGTGTTGACAGAACTATGAATGGCTGATATAATTATTTATGTTGTTAAGGAACAGCGGAAATGGCGGAATTGGCAGACGCGCAGGACTAAGGATCCTGTGATCGCTTTAGATCGTGAGGGTTCAAGTCCCTCTTTCCGCAGAGCAGACAAGCTAAGGCTTGTCTTTTTTGTTTTCAATGGAAAATAATAGTATGAAATAAAGCTTTCATTTTCAGTAAATTTTGTCATTTGTGGGCGTTTTTTCATAGAAAATCAGTCAAATTTCAAGTAACACTAGCAATCTGATGAGATTTGTGATAAAATGTACGTGTAAAAGGGATTATCCCAAAAAATAAATAGGAGGCCTATATAATGGCAATCGTTTCAGCGGAAAAATTTGTCAAAGCAGCCCGTGACAACGGATATGCAGTTGGTGGATTTAACACAAACAACCTTGAATGGACTCAAGCAATTTTACGTGCAGCAGAAGCTAAAAAAGCTCCAATCCTTATCCAAACTTCAATGGGTGCTGCAAAATACATGGGTGGTTACAAACTTTGTAAAGCACTTATCGAAAACCTTGTAGAATCAATGGGTATCACTGTACCAGTTGCTATTCACCTTGACCACGGTCACTTTGAAGATGCATTGGAATGTATCGAAGTTGGTTACACTTCAGTAATGTTCGACGGTTCACACCTTCCAGTTGAAGAAAACCTTAAATTGGCTAAAGAAGTTGTTGAAAAAGCACACGCTAAAGGCATCTCAGTTGAAGCTGAAGTTGGTTCAATTGGTGGTGAAGAAGACGGTATCATCGGTGAAGGTGAATTGGCACCAATCGAAGACGCTAAAGCAATGGTTGAAACTGGTATTGACTTCTTGGCTGCAGGTATCGGTAACATTCACGGTCCTTACCCAGAAAACTGGAAAGGTCTTCACCTTGACCACTTGCAAAAATTGACTGAAGCTGTTCCAGGCTTCCCAATCGTATTGCACGGTGGATCAGGTATCCCTGACGATCAAATTCAAGCAGCTATCAAACTTGGTGTAGCTAAAGTTAACGTTAACACTGAATGTCAACTTGCATTCGCTAAAGCTACTCGTAAATTTGTTGCTGAATACGAAGCAAACGAAGAAGAATACGATAAGAAAAAACTTTTCGACCCACGTAAATTCTTGAAACCAGGTTTCGAAGCTATTACAGAAGCTGTTGAAGAACGTATCGACGTATTTGGTTCAGCAAACAAAGCTTAATTAGACTGTAAAAACAAGATCCAGAAAGGATCTTGTTTTTTGTAGCAGAATAATGAGCAAGTCTTTGTCGATAGATAAACAAAGACTAATCTTCTATCTGGACTTCATTTAAGACATAGCCCTTTTAAGATGATAGGCCCTATTGATAGTGTAAAATAAGTTGAGCATTGAGTTCATTCAGAAAAACAGCAGAGGTGGTTTAATGCTAGAGAATGAGTATTTCGTGTTCACTGGCACCCTTACAACGATGACAAGAAAACAAGCACAATCAATCATTATAGGTTTAAAAGGGCATAATCAGAACGCTGTGACTAAAAAACGACTAGACTAGTCACAGGCTATTTTCCGATTAATTTAATAAAAGGCTATAGTCCTTCGCATAAAATATCAGATGCTAAGGAATCTAAACGAAAAGGACAACGAATAATGATAATGACTGAAAAAGAATTTATCGAATTTTTAGCTCAAACTTTTTAACTTCTCTCAAAAAGGTTATAATTATGCTTGTTATATTATTGATAGAGGAGAAATTATGAAAACTTTGGGAAAAGCTATTGCTAATAAAATTGCTTCAGTTCTAGTTTTATGTATTCTAATTGCAATAGGGTGGTTTGCTGTAAAACAGATGAATCCATTTAATGGTGCGACAAAAAGTGAATATAATTTTGTATTAACAAAGTTTTCAAAGAAAAATGAATTAGTTGTTAGCGAGGCAACAACGAAAAGTAATACCACTAAAGTATTTACTAGTAAAGTTCTAAAAAACTGGCCAGATTGGACAAAGCCTTTAACTTCTATCTTTGTTGGTAGAAGTGTGACATTGGAAGTTCCTATTACAACAGAATTTAAGTTAAACTTATCTGGCATTACCTCAGAAGATATAAGCATAAAGAATAATGTTTTAACTTTTACAAAACCATTGATAGTAAAAGTAGATTCACAACAAACAGGAAATTTTAAAATTTCAAATGCAAGCAATGGTATTATTGATAAAGCCGTTGATCTATGGACATCAGGTTCAAAAGCTCAAGAATTTTTAAGTGAACAATCACAAGATTCCATCTATAAAACATCAAACTTTGTGATGAGAGATAAGGGACGCCAGAAAAAAGTCGCAAAATATGCTTCCGAAGATTTAGAATCTCTGCTTAATTTGAATTCAGATAAACATATCAAAGTCAAACTCTCTTCAGACGATTTAAAATTCGTCAATATAGATAGTAAATAAATTAATATATCGAAACAGCTCATAACTTAACATTTTGAGCTTTTTTTAGTTTATTCTAAAACTTATTAATATATCTATAAATTGTTGCAGAGTCTACGTCGTATTCTTTAGACAGCTGGCTAAAGTTAAGGAAGAACGAGACATCTTAAAAAAAGTATTGACCATATTCGCTGAGAAAAAGAAGTGAGTGCTAAAGTTTGTATGGTTTGAGCCATATCTGCTATTAGGAATTCTTTATCGTAATCTAATTGCTTTTCAAATACTGATGTGATATATTTATGGCAGAAAACGAAAGGTAGCGTATGAGAATGAGTTACGGTTATTTAGTAATATCGCCTGAAGCCCAAAAACTGATAGAAGAGGGTAGAGCACGCCTTGAAAAAGCAAATGTTGTTTGGAATCCTGGGTCAGGAAAAACAGGGGTTTTTGAGTGGGGTAAATTTGTAGAAGTAGATGAAGATGAACTGAAAAATAGTAACGCTAAGCTGATTATTGGTGGTGTAGTTGCTGGTGCTGTAGCAACAGCGGGGATTGCTGGAGTAATAGTCTATACTGCAAAAAGAAAACAAGATGAAAGAGATCAAAAAGTAAACAATTTGATTAGTTGCTTATCATTCTATACCCTAGAATTGTGTGATAACAATGTACATCCGTCAACTGTATTAGATTTGAAAGTAGCTATAAGAGAATTTATGAGTGATAAAAAATTACTTAAGAAAGTTGACGAAACATTGTTAAAAAACTTGTCAGCAACTATCAAACATTTAAAGGAAGATGACAAGGACCAAATCAATGATAAAATTATTGATTTGCAAACTTATATTCAAAGTAAATCAAAAAGTAGATTAAAATCAGTTTTCAAGAAGACGGTCTAAAGAGGTGCTAGATTATATGGAAATTTCTGAATCAAATAACATACTCCTCGGACGATTAAAAGATCTACTATATGATATTGAAAACTATGAATCAATGGTTTTGAATTATGCAGAGGTAAATAAGGAAATTAAATCTTTAGAAAACAAGGGGCAAGAAAAACTGGACTCTTTTGATACTCAATATCTCAATAAATTTATTGTTGAAAGCATTGGAGAAGCCCCTAAAGACCCTTCTAAATCTATCTTTACTAAATTTAGTACAAAAAAGAAACAGGAATATTTTACAGAAATAGAGGAATATATCAAAGAAGAAGAATTGGCTAAAGAGCAGTACTATAAGGTTTTTGCAGAAGAACGAGCCGAAATTCTTTGAAAAGAAAATGAACAATTTAAGGAAGAATTGCTGGAACTGAATAAAACTCGTTCGAATCTACAGGAACATCTAGCTGAATATGAACAACATTTTAGCAAGGTTGATTTTTTACCTGAAAAATATTTAAATAGTACTCAATTAGTTAGGATTATTAGTTATTTAGAAGACTATAGGGCTGATAATATAAAAGAAGCTATAAATATCTTGTGTTCTGAGGAACAATTGGAGATAAAATTTAAACAACTGAATACAAGAATTGAGAACTTAGAAAAATTCCTAGATAATTTGAGAGTGGAGGTGTCTGATAACCTTAATACAGGTTTGCATAATGTTGAAGTCTCAATTTCGAATCTAGAGGACGAAATGAGTCAATTAAGATCTGATTTAAAGGATTAGCTCATTTCTATAATGACTTCTAAAACAGTAGTATTGACGTTAAGTCTAGTTTTTAGAGTAACAAACGTAGAATTTTAATCTATTTATTTTAAGCACTTACCTTTTCAAATTGATTAGGTGTAAGATACCCTAAACTTTGATGGAATTGTGGCAAATTTAATTTAATATTTTGCCTCAAATTAGCCACACTTTTTATAGAACTAAGAGGAATAATGAAGTTTTCTTCCTATTAATGTGGTTGTTTAAAATCTTAAATATAGCGTTTTACGGTGTAATGGGAAGTATGGCGAATAAATCAACTATGTTCAGCAAACAAAGCTTAATCAAACTTCGTTTAGAAAAACTTCCCATTTGGGGAGTTTTTTTGTGTTAATCGTTATTATTTAATTGACAAATTTTAGTTGAGTGATATAATGTCTTTGTTAGCCGATTTAGCTCAGTCGGTAGAGCAACGCACTCGTAACGCGTAGGTCGTAGGTTCGATTCCTGCAATCGGCAAATAGTTTTAAATCCTGATAGTTATTAGGATTTTTGTTTACAAAATCTTTTAGAGTTTTTAGTAGAAATCAGTTTGAGGATAGAAAATCATACGTGCTTTCGTAATCATTTTTCGCTGATTATTTGCTAAAAAGCTTGCGAAAACATGCTAAATATGATATTATTTTATGGTATGTGGTGTAAAACACCTATAATCTAAGTAGGAGGACGTAGATAAAATGGCTAAAGTTTGTTATTTCACAGGTCGTAAGACTGTATCAGGAAACAACCGTTCACATGCAATGAACAAAACAAAACGTGCAGTTAAACCAAATCTTCAAAAAGTTACTATTCTTGTTAATGGAAAACCTAAAAAAGTTTGGGCATCAGCTCGTGCGCTTAAATCTGGTAAAGTAGAACGCGTATAAAATAAAAGCCGAAAGGCTTTTTTCTTTGTTTTGTAGCCGGTAATTTTCCATAATTTTTTACAATACGGCTAATATATGGTAAAATAAACTGATAAAAACTTTTGAGGTAGTAGATATGACTGTGAAAATTAATACAAAAGATGGCCAAATTGAGTTATCTGACGACGTAATTGCAACTGTTGTTGGTGGTTCAGCAACAGAAATTTTTGGTGTTGTTGGTATGGTAAGTAAAAGTGCTCTTAAGGATAATTTTCAAGCGCTTCTGCGTAAAGAAAACTACGCAAAAGGTGTTGTTGTCAAATCAACAGAAAGTGGTATTTCAGTCGATGTTTACACTGTAATGTCATATGGTGTGAAGATTTCTGAGGTATCAAAAAACATTCAGGAACGTGTCAAGTTCAACCTCGAAAACCAACTTGGCCTTTCAGCAGATACGGTGAATGTTTACGTACAAAATATTAAAGTTGTAGGAGAAGATTAGTGTCAAATATTACAACCAGTTTATTCCAAGAAATGGTTCAAGCTGCTAGCACACGTCTTGGAAATCAAGCAGAATATGTAAACTCCCTTAATGTTTTCCCTGTACCAGATGGTGATACAGGAACAAACATGGGAATGACAATTGAAAATGGTGCCAAAGAAGTTGCAGACAAACCTGCATCTACTGTTGGAGAAGTTGGACAAATCCTTTCAAAAGGTCTTTTGATGGGTGCACGTGGTAACTCAGGGGTTATTACATCTCAATTATTCCGTGGATTCGGTCAAGCAATCAAAGATAAAGAAGAATTGACTGGTAAAGACCTTGCACATGCCTTCCAATCAGGTGTTGAAGTTGCTTACAAAGCTGTTATGAAACCTGTTGAAGGTACTATTTTGACTGTTTCTCGTGGTGCTGCAATTGCTGCGCTTAAAAAAGCTGAAGAAACTGATGATGCTGTTGAAGTTATGCGTGCTGCACTTGATGGTGCAAAAGGCGCTTTGGCTAAAACACCAGAAATGCTTCCTGTTTTGAAAGAAGTTGGTGTTGTCGATTCAGGTGGTCAAGGTTTGGTCTTCATCTATGAAGGTTTCCTTGCTGCTTTGACTGGTGAATATATTGCTTCCGAAGATTTCAAAGCAACTCCAGCTGTTATGACAGAAATGATTAACGCTGAACACCACAAATCTGTAGCTGAACACGTTGCAACTGAAGATATCAAGTACGGTTACTGTACTGAAATCATGGTTGCTCTAAAACAAGGTCCTACTTATGTAAAAGAATTTAACTACGATGAGTTCCAAGGTTTCTTGAGTGGCTTAGGTGATTCACTTATTCTTGTTAACGACGATGAAATTGCTAAAGTTCACGTCCACACAGAAGACCCAGGATTAGTCCTTCAAGAAGGTCTTAAATACGGTGCTCTTAAAAAAGTTAAAGTTGATAACATGCGTAACCAGCACGATGCTGTTCTTGAAAAAGATCAAGCTCAATCAACAGCTGCTAGCCAAGAAGCAAAAGATTTCGCAATCGTTGCGGTATGTGCTGGTGATGGATTAGCTGACATCTTCAAATCACAAGGTGTTGACTACGTTATCTCAGGTGGCCAAACAATGAACCCATCTACAGAAGACATCTTGAAAGCTATTGATGCTGTTAACGCTAAAAATGTTATCATCTTGCCAAATAACAAAAACATCTTCATGGCTGCTCAATCAGCAGCAGAAGTGTCTGAAGTCCCAGCTGCAGTTGTTGAAACACGTACTGTACCTCAAGGATTTACAAGCTTGTTAGCCTTCAATCCAACTCAATCATTGGAAGAAAACGTTGAAGCTATGACTGCAAGCCTTTCAGATGTTGTTAGTGGTAGCGTGACACTTGCTGTTCGTGATACTTCAATTGATGGTCTTGAAATTCACCAAGATGATAACCTAGGTATGGTTGATGGTAAAATCGTGGTTTCAAACCCAGACATGACAACTACTTTGAAAGAAACATTCGCTAAAATGATTGACGAAGATAGCGAAATTATCACTATCTACGTTGGTGAAGATGGAAGCCAAGAATTGGCAGAAGAAATGGCTGATTACTTAGAATCGACTTACGAAGATGTAGAAGTTGAAATTCACGAAGGTAAACAACCAGTTTATCCATACTTGATGAGTGTTGAATAATTTCTTATTTAATATAAAAGATAGAAGGAAGCATTTCGGTGCTTTCTTTTTTTATGTAAAAAATTTTCTTTTCTCCATAAAAGGCGTCAATTCAATATCTAATAGAAAGAAAATTGTTAACTAACAAAATCTTCTGAAAATTGTCTTGACTTTATTTTTTAAAGTGTTAACATGGTGTGTAAGATTTAATTGATAGGAGAAAACAGATGAGAAGTGACATGATTAAGGTAGGTGTGGATAAAGCACCAGCCCGTGGTCTTCTTTATGCAACCGGGCAAGTAAAATCTGCTAAAGATATGCAAAAACCATTTATCGCAATTTGTAATTCTTACATTGATATTGTTCCTGGACATGTTCATTTGCGTGAATTGGCAGATGTCGCCAAGGAAGCTATTCGTGAAATGGGTGGTATTCCTTTTGAATTCAATACCATTGGGGTAGACGACGGAATTGCTATGGGGCATATTGGGATGCGTTATAGCCTTCCATCTCGTGAAATCATTGCGGATGCTGCTGAAACAGTCATTAATGCGCACTGGTTTGATGGTGTTTTCTATATTCCTAACTGTGACAAAATTACACCGGGTATGATTTTAGCTGGACTTCGTACCAATGTTCCTGCAGTCTTTTGTTCAGGTGGTCCGATGAAGGGCGGTATTGATATGACAGGTCACCAAGCAACCTTGTCAAGCCTTTTTGAAGCTGTCGGAACTTATCAAGCTGGTGGTATGTCTAAGAAAGAATTGGATTATTTGGAACAAAATGCTTGTCCAACATGTGGTTCTTGTGCGGGTATGTTTACAGCTAATTCAATGAACTCTCTTATGGAAGTGCTAGGTCTTGCTCTTCCTGGAAATGGTACTGTTCTTGCGGTATCTGATCAACGTCGTGAATTGGTTCGTCAAGCTGCTAAACATTTGATGGACAATGTTAAAAATAACTTGCGTCCAAGAGACATTATCACTAAAGAAGCTATTGATGATGCTTTTGCTCTTGATATGGCTATGGGTGGTTCTACCAATACCGTTCTTCATACGCTTGCTATCGCACGTGAGGCGGGTATCGATTATAATTTAACAGATATCAATGAAATTGCTAAGAAGACGCCATATTTGTCTAAAATTGCACCATCAAGTGTTTATACTATGCACGATGTCCAAGAAGCAGGTGGTATCTCAGCTATTATTAATCAATTGATTAAAAAAGGTACTATCAAGGGTGATCGTATTACAGTTACTGGTAAGACTTTGAAAGAAAATGTAGCTGGTGCAGAAATTAAGAATGAAGAAATCATTCACCCAATTGAACATCCAATTTCTCCAGTGGGTGGTTTGTCAGTTCTTTACGGTAATATCGCACAAGATGGAGCTGTTATTAAAGTTGGTGGGGTTGACCCTTCTGTTAAAACATTCCGTGGTAAAGCGATTTGCTGTGATTCACAAGATGAAGCTCTTGAATTGATTGATAATGGTACCGTTAAAAAAGGTCATGTGGTCGTTATTCGTTATGAAGGCCCTCAAGGTGGACCAGGTATGCCAGAAATGCTTGCGCCAACTTCTAAGATTGTTGGACGTGGTCTTGGTAAAGATGTTGCTCTTATCACAGATGGTCGTTTCTCTGGGGCAACACGTGGTATCGCTATTGGTCATGTGTCACCAGAAGCTGCAGAGGGTGGGAATATTGCTCTCATCGAAGATGGTGATGAAATCTATATTGATTTGACAAATCGTACTATTGATTTACTTGTGGATGATGCGACATTAGAAAAACGTCGCAAACACTTGAAACCATTTAAGTCAAAAATTTCAAGCGGTTGGTTACGTCGTTACACAGCTTTTGCGTCATCAGCTAACTTTGGTGGTTCAATGATGACTCAAGAAGAGTTTGAAGAACGTAAAGCGGAACGTGAAAAACAAGAAAATAAATAAGGCAGATTAAATATTTTTGAAAGTGTTCAAAATATTTGTTCACTTTCTCTTGCTTTATTTTTTTTAAATGTTATTATAGTAACAAGCTGTTAGAATTTTTAGATAATTCGGAATTTATATGAAAAGGAGGACTTTGTGAAACAGATTAGATTAAAAGAATCCAAGAATGGATCGGAATTATTATTGGAAACCTTGGCTAGTCTGGGAATTGATACGATTTTTGGCTACCCAGGTGGAGCCGTTCTGCCACTGTATGATGCGATTTATAATTTTGATGGTATTCGTCATATTTTGGCTCGTCATGAGCAAGGTGCCCTTCATGAAGCCGAAGGTTATGCTAAATCAACTGGTAAACTTGGTGTTGCTATTGTAACAAGTGGACCTGGTGCAACGAACGCCATTACAGGTATTGCAGATGGTATGAGTGATAGTGTTCCAATGCTTATCTTTACCGGTCAAGTCGGAATGTCTGGTATTGGTAAAGATGCTTTCCAAGAAGCTGATATTATCGGTATCACAATGCCAATCACGAAATACAATTATCAGATTCGTGATGTTGCAGATGTGCCACGCATTGTGACAGAAGCTGTTCATATTGCAACAACAGGTCGACCTGGTCCAGTTGTTATTGACCTTCCAAAAAATATTTCGGCTGCTAAAACAACAGTTTATAATGATCCTACTGTTGATCTTCCAAGTTACCAACCAACCTTGGAACCAAATGCTTTGCAGGTCAAGAAAATTTTGACTCAGTTGAAAAAGGCAAAACGTCCGCTGATTATCGCTGGTGGTGGTGTCAACTACTCAGGTGCTTCTAAGGAGTTAATTGCTTTTGCAGAACGCTATAACATTCCTGTTGTTTCAACCTTACTGAGTTTGGGTGTTATGCCAATTAATCATCCCCTTTCTCTGGGGATGGGTGGCATGCATGGTTCATATGCGTCAAACATGGCTTTGACACAATGTGATTTTATGATTAATTTTGGGTCGCGTTTTGCAGATCGTTTGACTGGTAATCCAGCTACTTTTGCTAAAAAAGCAGTGGTTGCTCATGTGGATATTGATCCTGCGGAAATCGGAAAAGTCGTCAAGACACAAATTCCAATTGTTGGTGATGCCAAGTGTACATTACAGATTCTTCTGGAAGAAGATGAAGTTAAAACACATCACGATGATTGGACTGAATCAGTTCTTGCTAATCAAGCTAAAGCGCCGTTTAGCTATGACTTTGATGAAACAGTTATCAAACCACAACATGTCATTGCTACAATTGGTAAAGTAACAGATGGCGATGCTATCGTGGTTACAGACGTTGGCCAACACCAAATGTGGGCAGCTCAATTTTATCCATATAAAAATGAGCGTCAATTGATTACATCTGGTGGTCTTGGAACAATGGGATTCGGAATTCCAGCTGCTATCGGTGCTAAGTTAGCGAATCCAGATAAAGAAGTTATTCTCTTTGTCGGTGATGGCGGTTTCCAAATGACAAACCAAGAGTTAGCTTTGCTAAATGGTTATGGTGTTCCGATTAAAGTGGTTCTGATTAACAACCACTCACTTGGTATGGTTCGTCAATGGCAAGAATCTTTCTACGATGAACATCGCAGTGAGTCAACTTTTGATGATGAGCCAAACTTCCAAATGATGGCAGAAGCCTACGGCATTGCTCACCACAAATTTACTAATCCGAAAACATTGGAAGAGGACTTGAAAGTTATCGCTAAAAATAAGCCAATGTTGATTGAGGTTGCGATTTCTAATCGTGAACATGTTTATCCAATGGTTCCATCAGGTAAATCAAATAGTGAAATGTTGGGGGTGAAGTTTAATGCGTAGAATGTTGACAGCAAAGCTTCAAAATTCAACAGGTGTTCTTAATCGTTTCACAGGCGTCCTCTTACGCCGACAGGTTAACATTGAGTCTATTTCCGTTGGACAAACAATGGAAGACAATGTCTCTCGAATTACGATTATTATCGATGTTGAGAGTTTGGAAGAAGTTGAACAAATCATCAAACAATTGAACCGTTTGATTGATGTGCTTCGCGTTCGTGATATTACGGATATTCCACACTTGGAACGTGAAGTGATTTTAGTTAAATTGACAGCACCAACAAGCAAACGTGCCGAGATTTTAGCGGTTATTCAACCGTTTCGTGCAAGTGTTGTTGACGTAGCACCAAAATCAATTACTATTCAGGTAACTGGTGATGGTGATAAAATTGATGCTTTGCTTCGTGTTGTCAAACCTTATGGTATTCAGAATCTTGCCCGCACAGGTGCGACAGGATTCTCAAGAGATTTTTCTTGTTAAACAATTAATTTAGTTAACAGTTGCCTAGCCAGGCAGTTAAAATAAAAATAGAAAAGAGATATTTATTATGGCAGTAACAATGGAATATGAAAAAGACGTAAAAGTAGCAGCTCTTGATGGTAAAAAAATTGCCGTTATTGGTTATGGATCACAAGGTCATGCTCATGCTCAAAACTTGCGTGACTCAGGTCACGATGTTATCATTGGGGTTCGCCATGGTAAATCATTCGATAAAGCAAAAGAAGATGGATTTGATACTTATGAAGTAGCAGAAGCAACAAAACTTGCTGATGTTATCATGGTATTGGCTCCTGATGAAATCCAAGCTAAACTTTATGCTGAAGAAATCGCTCCAAACCTTGAAGCTGGTAACGCTCTTGGATTTGCACATGGTTTTAATATCCGTTTTGGATACATTAAAGCTCCAGAAACAGTAGATGTCTTCATGTGTGCTCCTAAAGGACCAGGTCACCTTGTTCGTCGTACTTACACAGAAGGATTTGGTGTACCAGCACTTTACGCTGTTTACCAAGATGCTACTGGTAATGCTAAAGACATCGCAATGGATTGGTCTAAAGGTATCGGTGCTGCACGTGTTGGACTTCTTGAAACAACATTTAAAGAAGAAACTGAAGAAGACCTCTTTGGTGAACAAGCAGTACTTTGTGGTGGTTTAACTGCTCTTATCGAAGCTGGTTTTGAAGTTCTTACTGAAGCTGGCTATGCTCCAGAATTGGCTTACTTTGAAGTTCTTCATGAAATGAAACTTATCGTTGACCTTATCTACGAAGGTGGATTCAAGAAAATGCGTCAATCAATTTCAAATACAGCTGAATTTGGTGACTACGTATCTGGACCACGTGTTATCACTAAAGATGTTAAAGAAAATATGAAAGCTGTTCTTGCTGATATCCAATCAGGTAAATTCGCTGAAGACTTTGTTAACGACTACCAAGCAGGTCGTCCAAAACTTGAAGCATACCGTAAAGAAGCTGCAGCTCTTGAAATTGAAAAAGTGGGTGCTGAACTTCGTAAAGCAATGCCTTTTGTTAACCAAAACGATGACGATGCATTCAAAATTTATAACTAATTTTTGAAGAAATCCACTTATAAAAGGCCGATGTTTGTCATCGGTTTTTTATCTATTAATCAGCAATTTGTCATATAAAATATTTAGATATTAGAAGAGGTAGTTTATGATCTTAGCTAAGGATGTTGTTGACGCCTATGACGTCTTGAAAGATGTTGTTGAGCGTACACCCCTAGATTTTGACCGCTATTTGTCGGAAAAATATGGTGCAACTGTTTATCTTAAACGTGAAAACATGCAGAAGGTCCGTTCTTTCAAAATTCGTGGAGCCTACTATGCTATTCACCAATTATCAGAGGATGAAAAAAAACGTGGTGTAGTATGTGCTTCAGCTGGTAACCACGCTCAAGGTGTTGCCTTTACGTGTCATGAAATGAAGATTCCAGCAACAATTTTTATGCCAGTAACAACTCCGCAACAAAAAATTGGGCAAGTGAGATTTTTTGGTGGTCCTTATGTGACGATTAAGCTTGTTGGAGATACTTTTGATGCATCAGCTCAAGCAGCACAAGATTTTACAAAATCAGAAGGAATGACTTTTATCGATCCTTTTGATGATGAAAATGTGCAGGCTGGTCAAGGAACGGTAGCTTACGAGATTTATGAACAAGCTCAAGAAGAAGGTGTAACTTTTGATCAAATCTTTGTGCCAGTTGGTGGTGGTGGTTTAATTGCAGGAGTTGCCACATACATTAAAGATGTAGCTCCAGAAATCCAAGTAGTTGGAGTCGAAGCCTCAGGTGCTCGTAGCATGCGTGCTGCTTTTGACAAAGGTCATCCTGTTAAATTGGAAGAAATCGATAAATTTGCTGATGGGATTGCAGTGCAAAAAGTTGGTGAAAAAACTTTTGAAGTTGCTCGTAAACATGTGGATAAATTAGTTTGTGTTGATGAAGGTTTGATTTCTGAAACACTTATCGACATGTATTCAAAACAAGGAATTATTGCTGAGCCTGCAGGAGCTTCTTCAATCGCAGCTCTTGAAGTGATGAAAGATGAGATTAAAGGGAAGACGGTTGTTTGTATCATTTCTGGTGGTAATAATGATATCAATCGTATGCAAGAGATGGAAGAACGTGCCCTTATCTATGATGGAGTGAAACATTACTTTGTGGTTAACTTCCCACAACGTCCAGGTGCCCTACGTGAATTTGTCAACAACATTCTTGGTCCAAACGATGACATTACGCGTTTTGAGTACATTAAACGTGCGAATAAAGGCACAGGCCCTGTTCTCATCGGTATTACCTTGGGTGATAAAAATGACTACAATGATTTTATTGATCGTTTGTCTGGTTTTGATCCTTCATATATCAATTTGCATGGGAATGAAAGCCTCTATAATCTATTAGTTTGATGTTAAAATAAACTTCTGTTCTCTCTTAAAATTATTATTATATTGACAAGCAAGCCTAGTTGATCCTTACAGTTTGACTAGGTTTTTGCTTGACTTTTTAGAAAAATGAAATATAATTGTATTAATTGATAGGTACAAGGGGATCTTATGAATACAGTGTGATTTATTATTTTTTGTTCTTTTATTACTATCGGATGTGCAATTTCTAGTAGTAAAAAGAAATAATTTTAAAGGAGATTTATCATGATTTTAATTGTTTTAGCTATTTTTCTTATCATTATTTTGAGTGTTGTTGCTAGCACTCTTTATGTGGTACGTCAACAAACTGTTGTTATTATCGAACGTTTTGGGAAATACCAAACAACATCTGGTAGTGGTATGCATGTGCGTCTGCCGTTTGGAATTGATAAAATTGCTGCGCGTATTCAGTTGCGTCTTTTGCAATCTGAAATCGTTGTGGAAACGAAAACCAAGGATAATGTTTTTGTGACTTTGAATGTTGCTACACAATACCGTGTGAATGAACAAAACGTGACAGATGCTTATTACAAACTCATGCGTCCTGAAGCTCAAATCAAATCATACATCGAAGATGCTCTTCGTTCATCTGTTCCAAAATTGACTTTGGATGAATTATTTGAGAAAAAAGATGAAATTGCTCTTGAAGTGCAACACCAAGTGGCTGAAGAAATGTCAACTTACGGCTACATTATTGTTAAAACATTGATTACTAAAGTTGAGCCTGATGCTGAAGTTAAACAATCAATGAATGAAATCAATGCTGCGCAACGTAAACGTGTAGCGGCTCAAGAATTGGCTAATGCGGATAAAATTAAAATTGTAACAGCTGCAGAAGCTGAAGCTGAAAAAGATCACCTTCATGGTGTTGGTATTGCCCAACAACGTAAAGCGATTGTCGATGGTCTAGCTGAGTCAATTCAAGAATTAAAAGATGCCAATGTAGGCATGACTGAAGAACAAATCATGTCTATTCTATTGACTAACCAATATCTTGATACCTTAAATACATTTGCAGCTAAGGGCAATCAAACACTGTTCTTGCCAAATCATCCAGAAGGTATTGAAGATATTCGCACACAAATTTTGTCATCATTGAAAGCTAAATAGTTAAAACTAAAAAAAGTCCCTATTGCAGACGGAAGGAATTGCAATAGGGACTTTTTGTCTGGCATTTTGTTAGGGATTGAAATAGGAGTTACATGTTTCTTTTATACCGTTTATATTCATGGATTATTATCAGAGCACGTTTCCGTGTTTTGATATTGGGACTTTTAAGTCTGCGATATGCAGATGCTAAATCATTTTTTTCAGCCATATCAACCTCCTTAAATATAGATTTATTAACGTTAACATGAAGTAGTATAACACAAAATACTTAACCAGTAAAATATTTACTGTAATTTGGCTTAAAATTAGTTTTTGGCACAAAAAAACACCCCTCCAAAAAAGGAAAGGTTGCTTTAAGTAATTATTTCAAGAAACGTTGTAAGAACTCTTTTGTACGTTCTTGTTGTGGGTGCTCGAAGATTTGTTCAGGTGTACCTTCTTCAGCGATAACACCTTTATCCATGAAGATGACACGGTCTGAAACATCTCTTGCGAATTCCATTTCGTGAGTGACGATAATCATTGTTAAACCTGATTTAGCGAGTTCTTGCATTGTTTTAAGAACTTCACCGACCATTTCTGGGTCAAGGGCAGAAGTTGGCTCGTCAAAGAGCATTGCTTCTGGGTTAACCGATAAGGCACGAGCGATTGCCACACGTTGTTTTTGACCACCAGAAAGTTGTTTTGGTTTAGCTTTCCAGTATTGCTCAGTCATACCAACTTTTGTAAGGTTTTCTTTAGCGATTTTTTCAGCTTCGCTTCGAGAACGTTTCAAAACAGTTGTTTGAGCAACAATGGCATTTTCAAGAACGTTTAAGTTTTCAAAAAGGTTAAATGATTGGAAAACCATGCCAAGTTTTTCACGGTATTCTGTCAAGTTATAATCTTTTTCAAGAACGTTTTGTCCGTGGAAAAGAATTTCTCCAGCAGTTGGATCTTCTAAAAGATTGATAGAGCGGAGGAATGTTGATTTCCCTGAACCTGATGAACCAATGATAGAAATAACTTCACCTTTATTTACAGAAAGTGAAATATCTTTTAGGACCTCATTTTGTCCATAAGATTTTTTAAGGTGTTTAATTTCAATAATAGGTTGAGACATTATTTCACCTCTTTCGTTTGGTTTTGGTTAGCACCAGTTGTGTAAGTGTCCGCATCGAAACGACGTTCGATAAAGCGCAAGATGCGTGTCACTGTAAAGGTGAGAACAAAGTAGATAATAGCGATAATTGTAAATGTTTGGAAGTATTGATATGTTTGAGTTGCAACGGTATTACCTGAGAAGTAAAGTTCGACAACTGAGATAACATTCAATACTGAAGTATCTTTGATGTTGATGACAAATTCGTTACCTGTTGCTGGCAAGATATTGCGAACAACTTGAGGAAGAACGATTTTGCGCATTGTTTGACCGTGAGTAAATCCAAGTGCTGTAGCTGCTTCAAATTGACCTTTATCAACAGCGAAGATACCACCACGAACGATTTCACTCATGTAAGCACCAGTGTTGATTGAAACGATAAAGATTGCAGCTAGTGTACGGTCGATTGAGATACCAAAGGCTTGAGCTGTACCATAGTAGATAACCATTGCTTGTACGATCATCGGAGTACCACGGAAAATTTCAATGTAAACGCTAAGTAACCAACCAAATACTTTTTGAAGACCAGCAAGGAATTTATTGGCAGCTTTTGGAGCTGTGCGGTAAACACCAATCAAAAGACCGATAAAGAGACCAACAACTGTACCGATGATAGAGATGAGAAGTGTAACTCCCGCACCACGTAGGAATTGGTTCCAGTTTTTCTCGAAGATTCCCCACATATCAGTGAAGAAATTACTCTTTTGATCTTTTTCAGACTTGTCAGCTGGTTGTTTTTCAATCATGTCATCCATGAGTTGCAAACGGTCATTATCAGAGATGCCAGCTAAAACGGCATTTACTTTAGCAAGTGTGTCAGTGTCATCTTTACGAAGACCAACGGCAATGGCTGTGTCTGCTTTAGATGTCGCAAAACCTTTGCCATCTTCAAAAGCAATCATCTTGAAGTCGCTATTTGCATTTTCAGCAGAGATAGCATCAGGACGTTCAGAAACATAACCATCAATAATACCAGATTCAAGTGCTTGACGCATTTGGTTGAAGTCACCCATAGCAGTTTCTTTTGAAGCGCCTTTGATTTGGTCAATCAAGTTGTAAAGGTAGACACCTTGTTGAGATGTTAATTTTGCACCAGCAAAATCTTTAAGTGATGTAGCTTGTGCAAAGTCACCTTTTTTAGAAACAACGATAACTGGGTAGCTTGTATAGTAACTATCTGAGAATGCAATTTCTTTCTTACGTTCAGCGGTAGGACTCATTCCGGCAGCAATCATGTCAATCTTTCCGGAAGTAAGTGCTGGAATTAATCCTGTCCAAGTAGTTTTGACAACGAGGAGTTCCTTGCCTAAGCTATCTGCTATTTTCTTAGCTATTTGGACATCGTATCCGTTAGCATACTGGCTAGTTCCTTCGATAGAAACAGCTCCATTAGAATCATCATCTTGTGTCCAGTTAAATGGGGCATAGGCTGCTTCCATACCGACACGAAGATATTCGTCAGCGTTTGCGCTAGTCATTCCTCCAAAGAGAAGAAGAAGGGCTGCGAAACAACTTAAAAGTAACTTTTTCATTTAAGACTCCTGTCTATTCTTGTACCTTACTATTTTACAGGAAATAGGGTCTGATTTCAACACGATAGACCCAAAAATAGAATATTTATACAATATATTATGATAAAATAGGGATATAAGAAAGGAGTAGGAGATCATGAAAAAATTAAGAATATTTTTACTAGCAGTCGCTACTATTTTAGGATTATCAGTTCCAGTTTTTGCTGATAGCGATGTTGACTATAGTATCAGCAATTATGATGGTGTTTTAGCGATACATGATGATAATGCTGCTGATTTTTATCAGACTATTACTTATCGCTTTGATTCCTCGTACAATGGGCAGGTGGTGACTTTGGGAGAAGCCGGTCACATGCCAGAAGGTTTTTCGGTTAATAACCAGCCAGAAGTTTCAGCTGAGGTTAACGGTGTTAGTCGGACGGTTAGACCGGTGGTAAATGACCTTGGTGATGGTTACCAAGTGAAAATCTACAATTCTGGTTCCAGCGGTGACATTGTAACTGTTAAGCTACACTGGAAACTATCACATTTACTATTTCCTTATCAAGATGTCGCAGAGCTTAATTGGGTACCGATTAGTGACTGGGATGAAACATTGCGCCATGTTACTTTTACAGTCTTAACAGATAAAACAACTGCTAATCGCAAACTTTGGGCTCATAGAGGTTACTTGAAATCGGTAAATGTTGAAAAATTACCTGATGGTTATCGAATTACGGCTGAAAATGTTGATGGAAAGTTAGAGTTGCACGCTTACTGGGATAAAGCTATTTTGACAACTCCTGCAACCATTGCAAGTAAACGTAAAGCAGCTATTATCAAGCAAGAAGCAAAAATTGCTCGTAAAAGTCAGTTGCTTAAAGTGGTATTGTTTTACCTTGTGCCAGCTCTTGTTATTATTTTGATTGTTTTGGCTTGGATTTTCTTCTTTACAGGTAAAAAATTGGCTAAGAAATATGAAAAATTTAGCCATGATAGTCGTTCTTATGAAGCGCCAGAAGATTGGTCACCTTTGCTAATCATGCAGTATATCTATGATGTTGATTTGCAAGATACAGATACCAAAGGAAGTCCAATTTCACAAAAATTTAAATTTGAAACTGCCATGCAGGCGACTTTGCTTGATTTGATTGATCGCCATGTGATTACTGCAAGCGATGAGGAATTAACTTGTCATCTGGATAAGCCAATGACAAGCTATGAAGCAGAAGTAATTGATATGGCATTTGGTGGAAAAGAGACCATAAAAATTGAAGACTTGTTTGCAGATTATCGTTTTGATGATGATTTGGTAGATAACTATAAGAAGAAATACAAAGGTCATACTTTAGAAACAAAATTAAACAGTCTTGGTGAAGCTTTCAATGATCGCTATCTTGCTAAACTTGAACAAATTACTGACTTAGTTAATCAAGAAATTTCACAAAAAGCTTTACCAGAAATTCGTGAGAACTTAAGTGATAGTATCGCTAAGAAATTTGAATATGCAAAAGGTCTCCTATTCCTTACCTTGATACCTGTTGGTATTGGGTTAATCTATCTTTTGTTTAATCTAAATCTAGTTTTTCTTGCTTATGGTCTTTTGTTAGCTTTGGTTGTTTTGAGTTTGGTCATTATCATGGTTAAATCTCATTATTACAAAGTTCATGGTATGATAACTGCTGAAGGACAACAACGTATTCAAGCTTGGGTTAGCTTTACTAATATGATGCGAGACATTAACAAATTTGATAAGGTTGATTGGCAAGGTGTTGTCGTCTGGAATCGTATCTTGGTTTATGCGACTCTGTTCGGCTATGCCAAACAAGTTCAAAAATTCCTTAAAATTCATAACATTAAACTTGCTAGCGAATCAGACTTTATGATGAATCCTGAAATTGGCTACCTTATTGGCATGCAAGCTCATCGTTTGGGAATGGCTAGTCAAAGTGCTGATTCAGCTGCGCATTTCTCTGTATCATCTGGTAGTTCAGGCTCTAGTGCTGGATTCTCCGGTGGTGGCGGAGGCGGAGGCGGCGGAGCATTTTAAAATGCTTTCAAATCTGCTATAATTGAGGGGATATTAAATTAAGGAGAGCTTATGTTATTTTTCGAACTACTTAAGGCTATCTTTTTAGGGGTAGTTGAGGGAATTACAGAGTGGTTACCTGTTTCAAGTACAGGACACCTGATTTTGGTTCAAGAATTTATTAAATTGAATCAAGATAAAGCGTTTTTGGACATGTTTAACATTGTCATTCAATTGGGAGCTATCCTAGCGGTTATTGTGATTTACTTTAAACGTTTGAATCCATTCCAGCCAGGAAAAACAGCGCGTGAAGTTCAGTTGACATGGCAGCTATGGTTAAAAGTTGTTATTGCATGTATTCCATCGATTTTAATTGCAGTACCTTTTGATGATTGGTTTGAAGCACACTTCAACTACATGATTCCGATCGCAATTGCCTTAATTGTTTACGGAATTGCATTTATCTGGATTGAAAAACGAAATGCTAATATTGAACCTGAAGTGACTGATCTTGCTCGCATGCCTTATTTGACAGCCTTTTGGATTGGATGCTTCCAAGTTCTAAGTATCGTTCCAGGAACAAGTCGTTCAGGAGCAACAATCCTTGGAGCAATCATTGTGGGAACAAGTCGTTCAGTTGCAGCTGACTTCACTTTCTTCCTTGCTATTCCAACTATGTTTGGTTACAGTGGTTTGAAAGCTGTTAAGTTCTTCTTAGACGGAAATGTTCTAAACTTTAGCCAATTCTTGATTTTGATGGTGGCAAGCGTTACAGCTTTCCTTGTCAGCCTATACGTTATCCGCTTCTTGACTGATTATGTTAAGAAACACGATTTCACTATTTTTGGTAAATATCGTATCGTTTTGGGAACAATTCTTATTCTATATAGCATTGCCAAATTTATCTTTTAAAAAAGCCAGCAGCCCTTGTAAGGGCTGCTTTTTATGACGTAAAAATTGAAAAAACAAGACTTTTCTTGTATAATAAAATGACTACTCGTGCGAGGTATATAGTATGGAAATGAAACAGATTAGCGAGACAACGCTAAAAATAACGATTAGTATGGAAGATTTAGAAGAACGCGGAATGGAGTTGAAAGACTTCTTGATTCCACAAGAAAAGACAGAAGAGTTCTTCTATTCAGTAATGGATGAATTGGATTTACCAGATAATTTCAAAGACAGTGGCATGCTTAGTTTCCGTGTGACACCACGTAAAGACCGCATTGATGTCTTTGTTACCAAATCTGAAATCAATAAAGATATAAACTTTGAAGATTTAGCAGCTTTTGATGATGTTTCAGACATGTCACCTGAGGAATTTTTCAAGACTTTAGAGCAGACAATGTTGTCTAAAGGCGACACGGAAGCTCACGAAAAATTAGGTAAGATTGAAGAAATGATGGAAGGTGCTGTTGAAGATGTGAATCCATCAGATTATGTTCACTATGTCTTGGATTTTCCAAGCTTAGAAGCTACTGTTGCTTTTGCTAAGGCTATTGATTTTCCAGTTGAAGCTTCAGAGCTTTATAAGATGGATGGGGCTTACTACATGACAGTTCTCATTGATTTGCAAAATCACCCATCTTATTATGCAAATTTGATGTATGCCCGTATGTTAGAATACGCTGGCGCTGGTACAAAAACTCGTGCTTATTTACAAGAGCATGCGGTTGAATTATTGACGGATGATGCCGTCGAAAAATTAAAAATGATTGAGTTGGTATAGTATGGCACCCTTTACAATTGAATATGTTTTAGTTTTAATTGGCGCGTTTTTATTATCACTTTTCTTGACGCCAATTGTTCGTTTTATTGCTTTTCGTGTTGGTGCCGTTGACAATCCAAATACTCGTCGTGTTAATGAAGTCCCAATGCCAAGTAGTGGTGGGTTGGCGATTTTCTTAGCCTTTTTAATGTCATCTTTGATTTTTATGCCAATGGTTTTGAAACAGCCGATTTGGACGATTTCTTATTTTGATTATATTTTGCCAGTTGTTATTGGTGGATTTATCATTACAGCGACTGGTTTTATCGATGATATTTATGAATTGAAGCCAAAAACAAAAATGGCAGGGATTATTTTAGGAGCTGTCATTGTTTGGGCCTTTACGGATTTCCGTTTTGATAGTTTTAAAATTCCTTTCGGCGGACCATTATTGCAATTCAATTCAGTAGTCACTTTCTTTTTGACGGTTTTTTGGATTATTTCAATTACAAACGCCATGAATTTGATTGATGGCTTAGATGGTCTGGTGAGTGGTGTTTCTATCATTAGCTTGATTACAATGGCTTTGGTATCTTATTTCTTCTTGCCACAGACCGACTTTTACTTGACTTTGTCAATCTTATTATTGATTGCTTGTATTGCAGGATTTTTCCCTTATAATTACAATCCAGCTATTATATACTTGGGAGATACCGGAGCTCTTTTCATAGGGTTTATGATTGGTGTGCTATCTCTTCAAGGGTTGAAAAATTCGACTGCTGTTGCGGTGGTGACACCAGTTATTATTCTTGGTGTTCCGATTTTGGATACAACTGTTGCGATTATTCGCCGTAAATTATCAGGGCGTCCAGCGACAGAAGCAGACAAGATGCATTTGCATCACCGTTTGTTAGCTATGGGGTTTACACACCGTGGAGCTGTTTTGGTCGTTTATGGAATTGCGATTCTTTTCTCACTTATCGCACTCTTGCTAAATGTTTCAAGCCGTTTAGGTGGTGTCCTTTTGATGATTGGTTTAGCCTTTGCCCTAGAAGTCTTTATTGAAGGACTTGAAATTTGGGGCGTTGGTCGAACACCACTCTTCGATACCCTTAAATTTATCGGAAATAGCGATTATCGCCAAGCGACAATGTTAAAATGGAAAAATCGCAAAAATAATAAGTAAATGGAAAGCCTATTATGGCTTTTTTTTGATATAATGATTAGTAACCCTATAGAACTGCGGTAATTTTCAGAAAAAAGTTACTGCCGCATTTGATAAATTGGAGGAACGTACATATGTCTGTACTTGAAATAAAAGATCTTCATGTTTCAATTGAAGATAAAGAAATTCTTAAGGGTGTCAATTTAACCCTTAAGACTGGAGAGATTGCTGCGATTATGGGTCCTAATGGAACTGGTAAATCAACGCTTTCAGCTGCTATCATGGGTAATCCAAATTACGAGGTTACTCAGGGTGAAATTTTGCTAGATGGTGAGAACATTCTTGACCTTGAAGTCGATGAACGCGCTCGCCTTGGTTTATTCCTTGCCATGCAATACCCATCTGAAATTCCAGGAATTACTAACGCTGAATTTATTCGTGCAGCTATGAATGTTGGAAAAGAAGATGACGAGAAAATTTCTGTTATGGATTTTATCACAAAATTGGATGAAAAGATGGAATTTCTTGGCATGAAAGAAGAAATGGCAGAACGTTACCTTAACGAAGGTTTCTCAGGTGGTGAGAAAAAACGTAATGAAATTCTTCAATTGTTGATGCTTGAACCTAAATTTGCTCTTCTTGATGAAATCGATTCAGGTCTTGATATCGATGCTTTGAAAGTTGTTTCAAAAGGTATTAACGCTATGCGTGGGAATGACTTTGGAGCAATGATTATCACTCACTATCAACGACTTCTTAACTACATCACACCAGATGTTGTTCATATTATGATGGATGGTCGTGTTGTTCTTACAGGTGGTGCAGAACTTGCTGCTCGTCTTGAAAAAGAAGGTTATGCGAAAATTGCCGAAGAACTTGGAATTAAATACGAAGAAGAAGTGTAATTGATGATGTCAAGTCTACTATTATAGTAGATGATACTCGTATGTTGGATATAAAAAGGAGTAAACATCAAATTATGACGAAAGAATCAGTTTTAAATTTTTCACAAGCAAAAGCAGAACCTTTGTGGTTGCAAGAGCGACGCTTAGCTGCTTTTGATCATATAGATAAATTGCCATTACCAGAAGTCAACCGTGTAAAATTTCACCGTTGGAACTTGGGTGATGGAAGTATTTCAGAGGATGTGGCTTTGGCTAATGTCCCTGATTTTACAGCACTTGGAGATAATCCAAAACTTGTTCAGGTTGGAACACAAACTATCCTTGAACAATTACCTGTTGACTTGATGTCAAAAGGTGTTATTTTTACAGATTTTTATAGCGCTTTGGAAGAAATTCCAGAAGTGATTGAAAAATATTTTGGTAAAGCGCGTGGTGACTTGGAAGACAAGTTAGCTGCTTATCATACAGCTTACTTTAACAGTGCTGCTGTGCTTTATGTTCCAGATAATGTGGACATTGAAGAGCCAATCGAAGGTCTCTTTTTCCAAGACAAGGCTAGTGATGTTCCATTTAATAAACACGTCCTTATTATTGTAGGAAAAAATAGTCACATCAGTTATCTAGAACGTTTTGAATCAATCGGTGAAGGCGATGCTAAAGCAACAGCAAACATCTCTGTTGAAGTTATTGCTTTAGATGGTAGTCAAGTGAAGTTTTCTGCTATCGACCGTCTTGGAAATAACGTGACAACTTATATTAGCCGTCGTGCTCATCATGGTAAAGATGCTGTGGTGGACTGGGCAATCGGCATCATGAATGAAGGCAATGTGATTGCTGATTTTGATTCAGACTTGTACGGAGATGGTAGCCAAGCTAATCTTAAAGTGGTTGCCGCTTCATCTGGCCGTCAAGTTCAAGGTGTGGATACGCGCGTGACAAACTACGGTTGCCATTCAGTCGGGCACATTTTACAACACGGTGTCATTCTTGAACGCGGAACATTGACTTTTAATGGTGTTGGTCATATTGTAAAAGGTGCTAAGGGAGCGGATGCTCAACAAGAAAGTCGTGTTCTGATGCTTTCAGATAAAGCACGATCAGATGCCAACCCAATCCTATTGATTGATGAAAATGATGTGACAGCTGGTCACGCCGCTTCAATCGGACAAGTTGACCCAGAAGATATGTATTATCTTATGAGTCGTGGTATTGACAAGGAAACAGCAGAACGCCTAGTTATTCGTGGTTTCTTAGGTACTGTTATCACTGAAATTCCTGTCAAAGAAGTGCGTGATGAAATGATTGCTGTGCTTGACAGTAAGTTGGAGCAACGCTAATATGACAAAATTAGACGCTCATAAAATCGCTCAAGACTTTTGCATCCTTGACCAAGTTGTCAATGATGAACCTCTGGTTTATCTAGACAATGCGGCAACAACTCAGAAACCAGAAGAAGTACTTGATGCGCTCAATCAGTATTATCATACTATCAATGCCAATGTGCACCGCGGTGTTCATACCCTTGCTGAACGTGCAACCGCCGCTTATGAAGCCAGTCGTGAAACAGCACGTCAGTTCATTAATGCTAAGTCAACAAAAGAAGTGTTATTTACACGTGGAACAACAACTGGACTTAACTGGGTTGCACAGTTTGCCCAAGAAGTTCTTAAAAAAGACGATGAAGTGCTTATTTCAGTTTTAGAACATCATGCGAATGTCGTTCCTTGGCAACAAGTTTGCCATAAGACTGGTGCAAAATTGGTTTATGTTTATTTAAAAGATGGTCAGCTGGATATGGAAGATTTGCGCAGCAAACTTTCAAATAAAACAAAATTTGTAAGCATTGCCCATGTTTCAAATGTTTTAGGCTCAGTGCAACCTGTTAAAGAAATTGCCAAATTAGCTCATGAAGTTGGTGCTTATATGGTGGTTGACGGTGCACAGTCTGCTCCTCATATGACAATCGACGTTCAAGATTTGGATTGTGATTTCTTTGCTTTCTCAGGACATAAAATGCTTGGACCAACAGGCATTGGTGTGCTTTATGGTAAAGAAGAATTGCTCAATCAAATGTCCCCAGTTGAATTTGGTGGGGAAATGATCGACTTCGTTTACGAACAAGAAGCCACTTGGACAGAATTGCCTTGGAAATTCGAAGCCGGGACACCAAATATTGCTGGTGCTATTGCTTTAGGCGCGGCTATTGAGTATTTGGATAATCTTGGTTTAGATAATGTTCATGCGCATGAGCAAGAACTGGTTGATTATGTTTTACCTAAACTACAAGCCATCGAAGGAGTAACAGTTTACGGTCCACAAGACCCTAGTCAGCACATGGGAGTCATTTCATTTAATTTTGATGGATTGCATCCACATGATGTGGCAACAGCACTTGATTATGAAGGTGTTGCTGTGCGAGCAGGACATCACTGTGCACAACCTTTGATTAATTATCTTGGAATTCATTCGGCAGTGCGCGCAAGTTTTTATATCTATAATACGAAAGAAGATTGTGATAAACTAATAGAAGCAATTCTTAAAACAAAGGAGTTTTTCAATGGCACTGTCTAGATTAGATAGTCTTTATATGGCAGTTGTTTCAGATCACTCAAAAAATCCACATCATCACGGAAAACTCGAAGATGTTGATCAAGTTAATCTTAACAATCCAACTTGTGGTGATATGATTTCACTATCAGTCAAATTCGACGGTGATCGCATTTCTGACATTGCATTTGCTGGTGATGGGTGTACCATTTCAACAGCTTCATCAAGTATGATGACTGATGCTGTTGTTGGCAAGACGAAAGAAGAAGCTCTTGAACTAGCTGAGATTTTTTCAAAAATGGTTCAAGGTGAAAAAGACGATGCCCAAAAAAGATTAGGTGAGGCAAGTTTTTTGGCAGGAGTTTCAAAATTTCCACAACGTATTAAATGTTCAACTCTTGCCTGGAACGCCTTAAAAAAAGCTATTGAAAACGATAGTAAAAATACAGAAAGGTAATTAGATGCCTGAAAAAAATGAAAAAGTAACACCAAAACCAATTGATATTGGTGAGTATCAATATGGCTTCCACGATGACGTGACACCAGTCTTTTCAACAGGAAAAGGAATCAGTGAAGATATTGTTCGTGAATTATCTGCTGAAAAAGGTGAGCCAGAATGGATGCTGGAATTTCGCTTGAAATCATTGGAAATTTTTAATAAAATGCCAATGCAAGATTGGGGACCAGATTTGTCAGATATTGATTTTGATGAGATTACTTACTATCAAAAAGTATCTGATAAACCTGCCCGTTCATGGGATGATGTTCCAGATAAAATCAAAGAAACTTTTGAACGCATCGGTATTCCAGAAGCCGAACGAGCTTATCTCGCTGGTGCTTCAGCTCAGTATGAATCTGAAGTGGTTTACCACAACATGAAAGATGAGTATGATAAGCTAGGAATCGTGTTCACCGATACAGATTCTGCTTTGAAAGAATACCCAGAGCTTTTCAAAAAATATTTCTCTAAATTAGTCCCACCAACAGACAACAAGTTAGCTGCTTTAAACTCAGCTTTCTGGTCAGGTGGTACCTTCATTTACGTTCCAAAAGGTGTCAAAGTTGATATTCCTTTGCAAACTTATTTCCGTATCAACAACGAAGCGATGGGACAATTTGAACGTACTTTGATTATTGTTGATGAGGGGGCAAGTGTTCACTACGTTGAAGGATGTACAGCACCAAACTACTCATCAGCTAGTCTTCATGCAGCCATTGTTGAAATCTTTGCTCTTGAAGGTAGTTATATGCGTTATTCTACTATTCAGAACTGGTCAGATAATGTCTATAACTTGGTAACTAAACGTGCTACGGCTAAGAAAAACGCAACTGTTGAGTGGATTG
>OGJZ01000857.1_pt1 | contig 32317 bp, 31 predicted proteins | sample 1572321 | NCBI WGS metagenome assembly OGJZ01 (sample SAMEA2582086, study PRJEB24529) | metagenome | biome: Human gut stool | place: China | collected 2011 | reverse complement strand
CAAGTATCTTTAATGATTTCTTTGATAACGATTGGATGGTAAAAGCAAATGCTACCGCACCTGCAATTAATGTTTTGGAAACAGAAAAGGAATACAAAGTAGAACTGGCTGCTCCGGGCATGACGAAGGATGATTTCAATGTCCGCATTGATGAAGACAACAACCTCGTCATCAGCATGGAGAAGAAGACTGAAAACAAAGAGGAGAAGAAAGATGGTCGCTATCTGCGTCGTGAATTCTCATATTCCAAGTTCCAGCAGACAATGATTCTACCGGATAATGTAGACAAAGAAAAAATTGCCGCATCCGTAGATAATGGCGTTCTGAATATTGAACTTCCCAAACTCTCTGAAGAAGAAGTGAAGAAGCCCAATAGACAAATTGAAATAAAATAATACAGTAACCAACTTATCACCGGAAACGGTGATAGAAAAAATAAAGACAGCTCTTTCCAATAGATGGAAACGAGCTGTCTTTTTATATACTTACAGGTATATCCATTATTGATTCTTCTATTGATTCTTCCGGTAACTAACCACCGCCCAACTATTAAACACAACTGCAAAGAACAGCAATATTCCCAACTGTGGCAATAAATCAAAGAACCCGCTTCCTTTGAGATATACCATCCGCATCACTTCCATAAAATAACGCAAGGGATTCAACCTAGTAATCCATTGTGCCCATTCCGGCATACTGCTGATCGGAGTGAACAACCCGCTCATCAATATCAGAATCAACAGACAGAACCACATCACAAACATCGACTGCTGCATCGTAGCTGAATAATTGGAAATAACAAGTCCGAAACCGGACATCACCAATACAAAAAGAACCGCAAAGAAGTAAATCACTGCAAAATGCCCGACAGGCACTATGCCATAAATCAGCCATGCCAACAGGAAACACAAAGTCAGTACTATAAACCCGATCAACCAGTAAGGCAGCAGTTTGGCTATAATAAAAATGAACTTCGGAACCGGTGTTACATTGATTTGTTCAATCGTCCCCACCTCCTTTTCGCTAACCACATTCAAGGCAGGCAGAAATCCGCAAATCAATGTCAGCAACATAACCATCAATGCCGGAATCATGTATAACTTATAATTCAAATTCGGATTAAACAATCCCTGAGTATCAATGCGGATAGAAGGAAAAGCACCGGAAACGGCAGCAGCTTCAGGACGTTCCGAACGCAATTCGGCAGCATAATCATTAACTATGGAAGCCAAGTAAGAACTTCCAAGTCCCCCCTTCGTCCCATTCACCGCATTGGCAGCGATTAAGATATGAGCATCTTCACCATTCATCCAATCCCGTTCCAGATGCCCCGGAATCTCCATTACAATATCCGCCGTTCCGGTTTCAATATTCCGGAGACCTTCTTCATAAGAAGCCGGCACTTCCACCAAACGAAAATAAGTGGAAGCGGCAATCTTATTTACTAATCGTTGAGAGATAGCCGAATGATCATTATCCACTATATTCAACTGGATATTCTTGATTTCCAAGTTCACAGCCCAAGGCATCAGCAGCATAATCATGCATGGAAACACAAGAATCAATTTCGGCAGAAACGAATTGCGGAGCAACTGTTTAAACTCTTTTTCTATCAGGAACTTTATCATAAATAATTCTCCATTTAGCCCATTATTATTCCAACCGGTACTTGAATTTCTTGAAGCTGACCGTTATAAGCACCGTCGCCATCAACAATAAAATACCAATCTCCTTCACTACAAATAGAACCGGAACACCCTCAATCATCAACTTCCGTACCGCCTGGATATACCAACGTGCCGGAAGTATATCTGAAATCCACTGAAGTATCAACGGCATACTCTCAACAGGGAAAATCATCCCCGACAAAAGCATCGTGGGCACCATCAGCATCAAACCGGACGCCAACATAGCGGCGACCTGTGTCTGTGTGACCGATGAAATCAGCAATCCCAAAGCCAGAGATACGAAGATAAACAACAAAGACACCGTTATCAACCAAAACAAACTTCCCATCACCGGAACATCAAGTACAAAGACCGAAAGCAGCAGAATCGTTATCAGATTGACAAATGACAAAACAAAATAAGGTACAGCTTTTGCCAAAATAATGAATAATGGCTTCACGGGCGAAACCAACAACACCTCCATCGTACCCGTTTCTTTCTCACGAACAATAGAAATAGAAGTCATCATGGCACAAATCAGCATCAGAATCAGTCCCATCACTCCGGGCACAAAATTATAAGCGCTCTTCATCTGAGGATTATACAGCAGTTTGATGTCAGGAGTCAGACGGGCAGCCGAAACATCCGGCGGCAACATCTCCTGCCCCACCATAGAAATAATCCCGGTCGCATAATTTACCTGCGAAGTCGACATATTCGGATCCGTCGCATCCACAATCAACTGCACACGGGCATCGCCCGCATAAAGCCCGTCCATAAAACGTTCACCGAAAACGATTGCCATATCGACCTCACTTTTCAGAAAGGCAGCCTCCATCTCCTGCGGCGAATGAAAACGGGCGGTAACAGTAAAGTACTCACTGGCATCCAGGCGATCAATGATTTTCCGTGTCACCATATCATTCGAAGGATCGAGCACCGCCAACCGAACATTCTTGACTTCCGTGCTGATGGCGAAACCAAACAAGATAATCTGTACCACGGGCATCCCCAACAGAATCAGCATCGTTCGTCGGTCACGAAAAATATGATAAAACTCTTTCTTTACAAAAGCTATAAACTGTCTCATAATCAATCTGCTTTACGCACCGCATCGCGGGCTAATTTTTGGAAAACATCATCCATCGTTTCCACTCCGAACTGCTGCTTCAGACGAACAGGTGTATCAAGCGCTTTAATCTGCCCGTCCACCATGATAGAAATCCGGTTACAGTATTCCGCTTCATCCATATAATGCGTAGTCACAAATACTGTGATTCCCTGGTCGGCAGCCTGATAAATCAACTCCCAAAACTGCCTTCGCGTAGCAGGATCCACTCCACCGGTAGGTTCATCCAGAAAGACGATTCTTGGTTCGTGAAAGATTGAAACCGAAAAAGCCAGTTTCTGTTTCCACCCCAAAGGCAGGCTTTTCACTAAAGTATCCCGTTCGTCAGAGAACCCCAAACGCTCCAATAGTTCTTCCGTCTTTCGTTCTATCTCCTGTTCTTCCATTCCATAGATTCCGGCGAACAGGCGGATGTTCTCCCATACTTTCAAATCTTCATATAAAGAGAACTTCTGAGTCATGTATCCGATATGCTTCTTCACCTGTTCAGCTTCCCGGAAAATATCATATCCCGCTACTTTCCCTACACCCGATGTCGGCTTGCTCAATCCGCAAAGCATACGCATAGCAGTTGTCTTCCCTGCTCCGTTGGCACCCAGAAAGCCAAAGATTTCTCCCCGGTTCACCTGGAAGGATATATGGTCTACTGCCGTAAAATTTCCGAAACATTTTGTCAGCCGGTCTACTTCAATCACAGGCGTCGCCTCATGCCGTACTTCCTCCCGTTCCAACGAAGGCGGACAAAGGATAGAGGCGAATTGTTGGAGAATACGTTCAGGTGTGTCAATGCCATGAATCCGTCCATGATTGATGAAAGCAATCCGGTCACACTGACGGGCTTCGTCCATAATAGGAGTCGAAACGATAATCGTAATTCCCTGCTGCCTTAGATTCCTGAGCATTTGCCAAAACTCTTTACGCGACACAGGATCTACACCGGTAGTAGGTTCATCCAAAAATAAAATATCCGGTTTATGAATCAACGCGCAACTTAATGCCAGTTTCTGTTTCATACCACCCGACAAAGCTCCTGCCCTTCTCTTCTTGAACGGTTCTATCTGCTGATAAATATCCTTGATTAAATCATAATTTTCCTGAATAGTCGTATGGAATACCGTAGCGAAAAACTCCAGGTTTTCTTCCACCGAGAGATCCTGATAGAGCGAAAAGCGACCGGGCATATATCCTACCCGCGTACGAATCTGCTTGTAGTCTGAATCTACATTCAGTCCGCCGATAGTTGCCGTACCCTTATCAGCCAGCAATAGAGTAGTCAGGATACGAAACAAAGTACTCTTTCCCGCACCGTCAGGCCCAATCAGCCCGAAGATTTCTCCCTGCTCCACTGCAAAAGAAACTCCTTTCAGTGCTTCCACCTTTCCATAACTTTTGCTGACTTCTTCCACAACCACTATGGGTTCTCTTCCATCCGCCCCTTTCATCTGAATTTCCTCTTTTTAATTCCCAACTTTCATTTTCACCCCACCATACATGCCTATCTTCAGCGCTCCGTCATTCTTCACAGCTATCTTCACCGCATAGACCAAATTAGCACGTTCATTTTTTGTCAGAATAGTCTTGGGGGTAAATTCCGAACGGTCGGAAATCCAAGTAATCACACCCGGATAAGCCTTCTGCTCCGAATTTCCATAATCAGCATAAACAGTCACTTTATCTCCCAACTTCACCTGTGATAACTGTTCGGAAGTGATATAAGCCCGCAGGTACATTCCATCCGTGTCCGCCACCTTGAACAACGGTCTGCCGACAGATGCCAGTTCACCGGCTTCCGCATATTTGGCCAGTACCATGCCTTCAATAGGCGACTGAATGTGGCATTTATCCAACTGGTCTTCCACCTGCGCCACTTGTATGGCTACTGAATTTCCCTGTTCCGTCAGACTGTTCGTACTGTTCAGCAATGATGATTCCTGTGCTGCAAGCTGTCTTTCGAGCAGTTTGACTTGTGCATCCCAGTCGTCCAACTGTTTCTGATTGGCCGCACCCGCAGCAAGCAAGTTCTCCACCCGCTTCTTTTCACGTTCGGCCGTAGCAATCTGCTGTTTGGTAGCGGCAATCTGTTTGGCAAGATCCGGACGCTGACTTTCCACAGATTTCATACTAGCTTCCAGTTGCAACTTCTTCAGATATAACTGTACCGTATCGACCAATCCCACTTCCTCACCTGCTTTTAGTCTTGTCCCTTCCTCTATATCCAGTTTCAGCAATTTTCCCGCAGCTTCGGCAGAAACAATGACTTCCGTTGCTTCAAACGTACCGGTGGCGTCATAATCAGGCGTTCCGTTTCCACAGGCGGATAACATTACCAATGCCATCCCCCACATTCCTATCTTTGTTATTCCTTTCATATCCTGAGAAGTTATTTTAATAATTCGTAGTATATTTCAATTGATAAATACCCATCAACCGCTGAATCTCGTGCAGGGCTTTCGACTGACGTGCCAGGCTTTCATTAGTCAGTTCCCGAAGCATCTCGGTCACGGTCAATGTACCATTAGCCACTTTTGCCTCAGCCGCTTTGCGGATATTGGTACGCAAACGGATAATTTCATTATCATCCTGCATCTGTTTCTCCAACGAACGGATTGCCTGATCCTGCTGTGTCATTTGTAACCGCGTATTGAAAAGAAACACATCCCGGTTATTGTCCAATTGCTGACGCTTGTTCTCAATCACCCGCCGGTCGTTCTTCAACGTATACAAGCTACCGAAATTCCACGAAAGCCGTACACCCGCAATATAATAAGGAGAAAATTCGTTTTTCAACATATTCAACCCCGGATTCCCATAAGCCCCCTGCACGAACAATCCGAATTGCGGAAGATGGCGCACATTGAGCGCTTTCTCCTGTACTTGCAATCCGGCTCCCTGTGCATCAAACAAAGACAATTCCGGCCGGTGTATTTCACTGACAGCCGAAACCTCATTCTGTGGAACAGGTTTCTCCAACGTAGTCTCCTGCGACAATTCTTCTCCCACCAACAGCGAAAGCATTTTCAAATACGCGACACGCGACGAAACAAGAACCACCCTCTTCTGACGGGTATTCAGTTGCTCCACTTTCACTGCATCCAAATCCGCCTGATTGGCTATTCCATTTTCTACATAAGCAGTAATCTGACGATAATTCCGTTCCAGTTCATCCTGCAACAATGCATTTTGTCGCAACTGCTCATCCAGCAACAGGATTCCGAAATACAAATCATTCACACGACTGTTCAGTGCATACATATCCACATTCAGTCTTTCCTTCTCTATTTCAGCCTCCGCCGTTGTCTGCTTCTTCTGCATACGGATTCCGCCACCATCCCAGATTTTCTGTTGCAATTCCAACACAACCTGATACTGGTCTTTGGGCAAACCTTTTATATCCACTCCAGAAAGCTTCACAGGGATTTCCGTCACTTCACTCTGATAAGAAGCTTTGGCCGAAAGAGCCAATTGAGGTAAATATCCTCTGGCCGCATTTTCCAGACTATATTCCTTTGTTTTCTCCACCAAGCCATATTGATGTACCAGCGGATAATTCTCCTGCGTTTTCCGTTGACATTCTTCCAACGTAATTTGCGCATACATACCCGATACGAACAACAAAAAGGAGAAACTGAAAATCATTCTTTTCATACGCATCATTACTTTAAATTCTTCGATTTCTTCGAAAGGCAAAGATAGGTCTTTCAAAGATACATTCACATTCTATAAGTTGGCAAATATGTTCCGATTGTTCGATTTATCAGAAAAAGGATGATGTATATAAGGCTTTTTATTACCTTTGCCGGAAAAGAATGAAAGATATGGAACAGAAAGCCCCTATGGAATTAGGACTTAGAACACTAGAGAATCTGAAAGTCGTCCGCAACAACGAATTCCGCTTTATCTCTTCCGAATTCGGATTCGTCAATAGTTTCAGAAAGATGGAAGCCACCTTGTTCTCTATCGGTCAGCCATACCGAATCCAAGAAGGACGTATCATATTTGTCAATCAAGGCTCCGCAAGAGTTCTAATTAATCTGATAGAATATACTATCCGGCAAACACACTTTTCGGTAATCACTCCTAATTCTATCGTTCAGATCATAGAAATATCACCTGATTTCGACATGCAGATGATGGCAATGAATCAGGATTTCCTTCCAATATCCGGGAAGGAAGATTTTTTCTCTTATCTTCTCCATCATCAAAAAAATATCTTATTGCTATTGTCTCCACAAGAGGTACTGCAAACGGAATATTATTTTACCTTGATGTGGAATATACTGCAAGAACCGACATTCCGCAGAGAAGCTATCCGCCATCTTCTGGCCAGTCTTCTTTATTATATAGAATATATCGCCCAAAGCAACATGCTGATGAACCCTGTCCGGTTGACACGGCAGGAAGACATTTTCCAACGTTTCATCTCCCTTGTGAATGCTTGCAGCAAGAAAGAGCGGAACGTCAACTTTTACGCAGACAAGCTATGCCTCACCCCACGTTACCTGAACACGGTCGTCAGGCAAGCCAGCCAACAAACAGTAATGGACTGGATAAACCAGTCCATTATACTAGAAGCCAAAATATTGCTAAAACATGGCAACCGGCTTGTTTATCAGATTTCCGATGAGTTGAATTTTCCTAATCCGTCTTTTTTCTGCAAGTTTTTCAAACGGATGACGGGAATGACACCCCATGAATACCAAAACTCGAAATAACTTTATTTCGAGAATTCCTTGATACGTTGTTCCTCTTCCAATTTGCAAATCAGCAACGTATTATCTTTTTCGGCAATAATGTATCCGTCCAGTCCTTGCACTACCACCCGTTTTTCTTCACTGGCGTGCACAATGCAGTTCTTACTGTCATACAGACGGATATCTGTCCCTACCGTAGCATTTCCCGATTTATCCTGTGGCAAGAGTCCGCGCAAAGCTCCCCATGTACCCAAATCCGACCAACCGAATGAAGCGGGCAGTACATAGATTTCCTGCGCTTTCTCCATCACTGCGTAGTCGATAGAAATGCTTTCGCAAGTCGGGAACAGTTTCTTTATCGTTTCACTTTCTTTCTCCGTATAGAAATCCGGGAAGATACGGTCGAAAATCTGTGCAATGCCCGGAGCATATACACGCATCACTGAAGTGATGGTACGTACATTCCACACAAAGATTCCGGCATTCCAAAAGAAATTACCTTCTGCCAAGTACTTCTCCGCAGTTTCTTTATCCGGTTTTTCCTTGAATGCATCCACCGTAAAAATCTCCTTGTCCGTCATTATCTGATCTCCGGCAGCGATATATCCATATCCGGTTTCCGGACGAGTCGGTCTGATACCTAATGTAACAATAGCACTGCTATCATTCGTAAAACGAAGCGCCTTCTCTACCACCCGACGGAATTCCCCCGTATCAATAACCAATGCATCCGAAGGAGTTACCACGATATTTGCATTCGGATGTTTCTTTTTAATTTTCCAGCAGGCATAAGCAATGCAAGGCGCCGTGTTCCGTGCACAAGGTTCCGCCAAAATATTACTCTCCGGCATCTCAGGCAACTGCTCCCGAACAATATCTATATATTTTTCAGAAGTTACCACCCACATATTTTCCTTCGGGCAAACACCGTCAAAACGGTCGGCAGTCAACTGAATCAGCGACCGTCCACACCCCATTACATCAATAAATTGTTTCGGACATTCCGGTGTACTCATCGGCCAAAAACGGCTGCCAATGCCACCAGCCATTATTACGACATGATTATCCATACCTGTTATTCTCCAATTTTAAAAATAATTGCGCAATTTACTCCAAAATGTCCAATTTCGCAAGGAAAACAGAACAAATCATACATTTTCCCATTTCAACACTTCCACCCACTCTTCGGGTACACACTTTCTCCCTTGTCTCTTATGGGGTATGGTTCCTATCACTAAATCCTTATTTTCCTCCAAAGTGATCCTTATTTGTTTAAGAAGCTCCGCCAGCGAAGCATGCAGATGAATTTCATCCATCAGAAAATTGATGGTTATTATATAATAATAGATACGTATGTCTTTCCCTTGTTTCATATCGCTCACTGTGCGCCTGGAGATATCCAGTTCTTCCGTAAGAAAATCATAAGTATTCAATTTGTCGGTTGCCAACAAAGCTATCATTACATTACTCACAAAATTGTAACATTCCTTTTCCATGACTTTTTACCTATTTTATTTTAAATGTTTGCTATTATAAATAATGAATTACAAAAGTAATCCACCAATGAGTACCAACAGTTGGTACCTTTCTATTCTTTCTTCCCACTACTTTTGTTCCCGCTATTCCAAACGAACGGAATAAAAAAGAGTGTATCATTATAATTAAATTCTCATGAAACTACTTGAAGAAATCAAAGTCTCCGTTTATGAAAATGTGTATTCCAAAAGACCGGAAGTCATGTCCTTTCTGGAAGTTATCACTATGTGTATCCATCCGGTCTATGCTGCTACCATCAACACCATTCGTCGTTACCATACAGAAGGTGACAATGAAGCAGCGCAAAAGCTGAAAAGCCAACTCCCCTGCTTCACCCCTGCCGGAACATTCAACGGCGCACATGCCATCAGAAATTTCCTCCTCCCCAGCAATATTATTTGTCTGGACTACGATCATGTCCCCGACCGGCAAGGACTTATTAAACTCTGTGCTGATGATCCGCACACTGTAGCCGTCATCGAAAGCCCCACGGACGGAATCAAAATCTTCTCCTATGTAGAGGGCATCGAAGGACGTCATCGGGAAGGCCAGCAGTTGGTAAGCCGCTATTACGACCACCTGCTCCAACTTCAAAGCGACCCTGCCTGCAAGGACGAAAGCCGCTTGTGCTACTTCAGCTACTCGCCGAATGGTTATCTTGCCGGCCTGTATCAACCTTTCATATTAGAACCGGCTGTCGGGCAAGCCCGTCCTGCCAGTATTCTTCCGATAGAAAACAAAACACCGGATACCGCTTATGAATTTCTACAAAATCTCCCCCAAGGAGAAATAGAAAAGTTTCTTTCGTCCTATATTTTCCTTTATCCGCTGACTAAAGGACAACGTCACACGCATCTCTTTAAAATGGCCTGTGAAGCCTGTCGCCGTCACTATCCGGAAGAAACGCTATTACGTGAACTCACGACCTATTCAGAGCTTACAGATTTTCCCATCGGAGAATTAAAAAGCGCATTTCACTCCGGCTACGAGCGCGTTATTAATCAGCAGCCGGAGGCTAAGCCCACCGCATCCCGTCCGGTTCAAAATGACAAACTGACAAAAATGCCATATGGTACTCCCGCCAGTAACGAAGAAGCGGACGATTCTTATTGGCAGGGAGAAGAACTAAGAAAAAACACAGTGGTTTTTCCCGATGAGTTGTTCGAAAATCTGCCTGCTCTCATGGACGACTGTATCATCGAAGACGAAGATATTCGTGAACGTGACATTTCATTCCTGTCCATTATCACGGCATTAAGTTCTGTCCTGCCGCAGACATTCGGCATTTATAATCATAAAAAATATTCTACTCATATCTTCAGTATTATTATTTCTCCGGCCGGCAGCGGGAAGAGCATTGCACAAGTCGGACGTTATTTGCTGGAGGAGATACATAGTCATATCCTGACCACCAGCGAACAACAACAGAAAAAATACAAACAGGAACGTTCCGCTTGGCAAGCCGAATGTAACCGGAAACAGAAAACGGGCGATACGCGACCGGAAGAACCAACAGCACCTCCTTTCAAATTGCTCATCATTCCCGCCACTACCAGCTATACCCGTATGCAAATTCAAATGCAGGACAACGGAGAACAAGGAAGCATTATTTTCGACACCGAAGCACAAACGCTTTCCACCGCCAACCACCTGGATTGCGGCAACTTCGATGACATGCTCCGCAAAGCTTTCGAGCACGAGAATATCGACTCTTCCTACAAAGCCAACGGACTGGTACCAATCTACATCCGCTATCCCAAGCTCGCCTTGCTCCTCACCGGAACTCCCGGACAGTTGAATGGTTTGCTGAGCAGTTCCGAAAACGGTCTTGCCAGCCGTATCCTCTACTATACTTTCCGTGGCTTTCCTCATTGGAAAGAAATGGGTGATGACTGTGTCTCTCTCGAAGACCGTTTTAAACCTTTGTCACATCAGGTCTTTGAGCTCTACAATTTCTGCCTGAAAAATCCTGTACTTTTCCATCTAAGCCGTTCCCAGTGGAAACTGTTGAACGAAACCTTCTCCCGATTACTGGAAGAAGTAACGCTGGAAGGCAATGATGATTTGCAGGCTGTCGTAAAACGTTATGCATTTCTGGTAATGCGTATCAGTATGATTCAGACACGTATCCGCCAGTTCGAGGCAAATGTTCTCTCACCGGAGATTTATTGCAACGATATTGATTTCAAGCGCTCTCTCAGGCTAGTATTGTGTTGCTACGAACATAGCCGTCTGTTATTATCCTCAATGGGTTCTCCTTCACTCCAACCCTTAAAGAATCCGGACAATACACGGAATTTCTACAAAGAACTGCCGGATACTTTCACGACTGACGAAGCCATGAGAGTCGGCGCAAAATACGATATCAATATTCGTAAAGTCGCACGTCTCCTGAAAGCTCTTAATGGTGTGAAAATCAATAAGGTTTCACACGGTGTCTATGAAAAGATAAAGTGAGATAGTCACATCTGTCATTTTTGTCAGTTTGTCATTTTGAAAGCCTCGAAAATCTATGGGAAGTTTGAAAAAATCATCCCATAGTTCGTTTTCAATCATTGGGATGATTCGCAACAAACATCCCGATGATTTTTCCAGTTTCCATAACGTCCGTGAACGTCAATACCCGTCTTGCCGGTAACCGGAGATAGTATCTTTGCAATGTAATCGATTACAAGTGACAAGCAACTGAATTTAAAAACTTAAACATCAAGAATTATGCAAAAGTACATTATCATGCCCCGTAAGAATCTGCTGAAACCGGACGAAGCTCCCAAGTATTATGCCGTAGCACGCAGTGGCCGCAAAGTAACCGTCAAGGAAGTCTGCAAGCGTATTTCCGAACGTTCTTCCTACTCCAAAGGAGAACTGGAAGGTTGTATCGGTGAATTCCTGCTCGAAATCGTCAACGTATTGGAAGAGGGCAATATCGTCCAAATGGGTGACCTCGGCAATTTCCGTATGAGTATCAAGACCGGCATTCCCACCGAAACGGTGAAAGAGTTCAATGCATCCTGTATCGAGAAAGGCAAAGTGCTCTTCTATCCGGGAAGCGACCTTCGCAAATTGTGTAAAACAATGGACTACACCCTGTATAAAAGTGACGCCAAGCCCGATGCAGGCGATGAACCGTTACCAGATGACGGTGGTGGCAACCAAGGCGGCTCAGGCGACGATGGTGAAACTCCGGATCCGGCAGCTTAATCCATTATGTAATCTATCCATTATTCATTCTTTAAATTAAATTTATATGAAAAAGCAACTTTGGAAGAATATCCTTCAGTTCATCGTGACTATTGCTACTTCCATCATTTCAGCTATTGGTGTAACGTCCTGTATGGGACATTAATCCGGCAGAATTATGACTGGAAAAACAGAAGAAAGCTATCTTCCCCGGGAAATTAAATTGTTAGTGATTCATTGCAGCGCGTTGCGCTGCAATGCTCCCTTCACTGTGGAGCAACTTCGGCAATGTCATTTGCAACGTGGTTTTAAAGATATCGGATACCATTTTTACATCACCCGGAATGGTGAACTTCATCACTGTCGCCCGGTATCGGAAATCGGTGCGCATGTGAGAGGATTCAACCGGCACAGCATCGGGATATGCTATGAAGGCGGATTAGACGAAAACGGCAAACCGGCAGACACTAGAACTCGGGCACAACGGTTTGCGCTACTTGACTTATTGACGATTCTCAAACATCAATATCCGGAAGCGCAAATCCTGGGACATTATCAGCTCAGCGCAACAATCCATAAAGCATGCCCTGTTTTTGATGCCCGCAAGGAGTACTCCAAAATATAGCATATTTATAGGAAACAGGAACGGGAGACAGCGTAAATGCCGCCTCCCGTTTTTGTCTCCATATTTTATTCAATTATTATTATTTAAAAATATCAACGATCTTCACAGACAGTTGATATTAAAGGAAATCACACCGGCTTTTTCGCCGACATGAGGGCGTGGATCAGGAACATACCGCTGTACATTTCCTGACCTACCAAATGTAGGATTCTTCATGTGTGTAGCATGAAGTTAGGGACCTACATATTTCATCTCACTTTGTGTAAAGTATTAAAAGTACTTATCTTTTTTCCGAACTATAACTCTCCCGGATTTCCTAAGTAGTATGCGATAAGACGTACCTCTCTTGCGGTGAATGCCTTCGTTTTCGGATGAAAATCCATTGCTTGAATTTCAATCATCAATGGCTCGCATCTACGCATCCAACGCCGGAGTTTATTGACTGCCAAACTAATTTCCAGATCAGGAAAGTACATATGTGCCAGTTCGTGCTTATCGTAACATTTCACCACAAAATTTGTTTGATTCATTGTATCTTATATTCTGTTTATTATCCTATAAAGATACAAAAAATACAGACAATAAGAAAGGAATAAAGTAATTATTATTCAGCTATTATTTATCACTGTTATGTTGTTCGCCATAACCGTAACCATAACCGTAACGTTTACCATATCCATAATACTTACCATATTTGCCGTAACCATAATAATAGCCATATTTTCTTCTATTCAAATCCAAGCCGTTAATAGCGATACAGAGATTAGGTAATTTATTGTTTTCAGCAAGTTCATTAATGAGAGTAAACTCTGCCTTACGGGTGTAATCGGCACGACATACATATACAGATAAATCAGCAGCACGTCCTATAAGCAAAGTATCTGTTACCATACCCACCGGTGCTGTATCCAATATCACATAATCAAAATTCTTTCTCAATGTTTCGATAGCCTTCTCCAATCCATCACGAGCCAATAACTCTGTCGGATTAGGCGGCACTGTTCCACCAGGGAGTATAAACAGATTCTTGTTTATGTCAGAAGGTTGTACCAAGTCCATCAGATTCGTAGTTGGATTAGTCAAGAACTGAGTAATACCATGATCCTTTTTAGAAATATTGAATACTTTATTCAACCCTGGTTTACGAATATCAAGTCCTACAATCACCACCTTCTTCCCTAATAAAGAAAGGCTGATAGCTAAATTAGCTGATATAAAAGACTTACCTTCACCACTGATAGTAGAAGTCACCAGAATCACATTTTTATCACTCTCAAGCATAAACTGAAGATTGGTACGGATATTTCGGAAAGTCTCGCTCATGAGATTATTCTTATTCTCAAATACAGCAATGGAACCAGTCTTTTCATCCGCTAATGGAATATCACCAACAACAGGAAGCAAAGTCAATTTTTCAACATCAGCACGACCTTCAATCTTGAACTTAGTTAATCCAATCAGATAGATAATACCTACCGGAAGCCCCATTCCCAAAACAAAAGCAGCTAAATAAATCATCATCTTTTTAGGAGAAACCGGATTTTCGTCCGCCAATGCTTCATCAATGGTTTTAGCATTGTTTGCCGTAGCCGCCAAGGTTATCGCATTCTCTTCACGTTTCTGAAGGAGCATCAGATAAAGTCCCGCCTTGATTTCCTGCTGACGTGCGATGCTTACAAACTGACGTTCCTGAGTCGGCGCATCACTGATACGACGAGTATAACGCTTCGTTTCACGGGCTAAATCGTCCCTCGTAATCTGTAGTCCTTTCAAAGTGGCATCAAGCGTGGCCTGAACATTGCTGCGCATCGCACGAATACTGGTATTCAGGTTTATAATCGTCGGATTATTTTCCGTTGATGTGCGCAACAGGCGTTTCCTTTCTACCAACATCTCATTATAGCGATCTATTGCACCCGCCAGTCCGACATCCTGCAAACCTACATTAGTAGGAAGTACTTCATATTCGTTTCCCTTCATATAGCGTTGCAAATCCATCACAAGATTAATCTGCGTCTGGTTTTCTACGCGTTTCTTCTCATATTCAGCATTACCGGTGAGGGCTATCTGCGCTTCGCTGCTCAGGTCCGTAATACCGGCACTCCGCTTGAAGTTCTCCAAATCCTGTTCCGTGCTGCCAAGCTCTTTAGAAATTATGCTGATACGCTCGTCAATGAACTCCGCCGTTTTCTGGGCAACTTCGTTTTTATCGTTATTGGTGTTGATGTTATATACTTCCAATAACTTATTGATGAAATCCTTCCCCCGCTGCGTATTCGAGTTTTTCAATGAGATTACGGCAACGGAAGTGGTTTTGGAGGTGGGGGCGATAGATAAAGCATTAGTATATCCTCTCGCAACAGATAAAGGTCTGTTTATAAACGCTTTGATATGGCGTTCTTTCGGCATTTCGTTCAAATGGGCCAGTGCCAGCGTATCCTTGTTTTCAAAAAAAGCAACCGTACCTTCATCAGTAGGGAACACCGCCGGCAGTTTATCGAATTGTTTCTGATACTCTTTATCGCCTATGGAAATCAAAACATTCATACCTCCTGTAGAAAGAAGACTCATATCCACCTCCATCGTTTTGGGAAGCTTTTCCGCTTCCTGAGGTGTCAGGCTGACCAATACCGGTGAAGTGCGATATAATTCTTTAGCAGGAAAAGCATCTTCATCTTTGTAGGTCACGAAAAGATTTAACTGATTTACTACCTCACGGGCGAGAGACTTGGAACGCAATACCTCGATTTCATTATCAATGTTTTTCGAAGAGGTCATAAAACCGTCGAGTCCCATTTTCTCCAGTTCGGAGCTCATACTGGCTCCCCCACCCTTCTCCTCATCCTTGATAAGAACGGTAGCAGAAATATTATAAACAGGAGTAGTGGTGTACATATAAATCCATGCAAGAATCACACATATCACTACCGAAACAATAAACCACGGCCAATGAATCAGATAACGGAAAAGGATCTCTTGAATATTGATTTGTTCTTCGTCCGCCTCAATGCGTTTTTCGTTTTTTTCCTCAATCATAGTGTTTTTATTTGAATATTGTGACTAACAAACTCGCTAATGATACTAATATAGAAGTAGCCGAGAACCAAAGACTTGTGCTGTTGCCAATGTCAGAGTTACGGGCTTTTGCCTTATTGGGCGTCACGTAGACTATATCATTTTGTTGTAGCCAATAATAGGGTGAAAGAATCGTCTCCGCCTTATTAAGGTCGAGGGTGATGATCTGTTGCTTGCCATTGGCATCTTCACGGATTAATTTCACGTTATCACGAAGTCCGTGCACAGTCATATCACCTGCCATTGCTAATGCTTCTAATAAATTCACTTTTTCATTGTTTATAGTGAATGTACCGGGATGGGCTACCTCTCCGATTACGGATATTTTATAATTCACCATGCGAACAGTAACGATAGGAGTCTCTTTAATGTAAGGTTTCAGTTTTTCTACAATCATTTGTTCGGCTTCCTTTTTCGTTAAGCCTCCAAGCTTCAATTCGCCTAATACAGGAAAATCAATTGTACCATCATTACTTACCAGATAAGTTTGTAAAGTCGGCTGAGAGGTTATATACCTATTGGCATCACTGACATTCGTTGTCCCGGCCACAACAAGGTTAAAAGGCATCGCCAGTTCCGGACTGGTACATGACACTGCAATAGTCAACAAATCCTTGGGCATAATTTTAGCATCATACATCGTCTCTTGCTGATTTATTTGTCCTATTATCTCCGTATCTTGAAAATAAGGCACTTTTTTATACGACTGACATGCGACCAATAAAAAAGACAATATCAGCCCAAACGGTAGTTGTTTATACACTCTATTCATATTATTTATCTCATTTATTACTATTTACTTTTTTTATTCACAGTAAGATTTTCTATCATTTTCTATGGAAAAAGAGGTCTGTTAAATAGTCAACATATTTATCAGTCACTTTTTCCCAAGTATAATTTTCCAAAATAAGATTTCTATTGAATTCAGTAGAAGCGAATATTTCTATCTCATGAGTTATACTATATTCAATTGCACTGCATAAATCTTGTTCATTCTCCGCTCTTACCCATACCGCTTTATCATCCTGCAATACTTCCCTGTTACCTTCAATGTCGGATGCAATTATTGGCACTGATAATCCCATTGCTTCTAACAATGCAACAGACAGTCCCTCGCTAGTAGACGGAATACAAAATGTATATGAGTTCTCTATCAAAGCTGTCTTTTCCTCTCCATATACAGCTCCCGTAAAAATAATATCATTCGACTGACTTGCTAATAATTTCAAAGAGTTTACATATTCCGGATTGGCATCATTATTTCCTGCTATCACTAATTTGTAATCACTATGATTGGACTTTATAAATGCATTAATCAAAACATCTATATTCTTAACGGGGACAATACGTGCAACCACAAGAAAATATTTTTTAGGAAGCAGCCCATATTTATTTAGAAATTGCATTTTGTCCTCAACCAATGCCGGAGGATTAATGGCAGTAGGAATTGTAACCACATTTTTTCGGTAATTCCTATTATAATAGTCACTTTGCGCATTACTTACCGTTATCACATTTTTATTCATTTTTGCCGAAAGCCATTCCATAAACCGAAGAATTTTTTTCTGCTTCATGCTGTATTTGGTATTCTTCCATTCATGCCCATGTCCTTGCATAACAGATTTTATTCCAAACACACATGCTAAGGGACTTGACAATGCCGGAGGCCAAGCATTGTAATGAATGACATCAATATGTTTTTCCCTGAATACTGCGTTGATAGTTGATTTTAAGCCAAGCAAAGGTTTGCATAAAAACATACTTTTAGGACCTTTTTGATAAATGACCTTAAACCCATTAATCCACTCAACCGAACAATGGTCGCTTTCGCAATATACAATAGGTTCATGTCCTTTCCTTACCAATTCTGTTGCCAGATTATACATGTAAGATTCTATTCCACCCAATTTACGAATATCTCGCCCCCCAATAAATGCAATTTTCATATTTTCTGAAATGTTAACTATAAACCGTTTGAAACACACATGCTTTTACAGCAGTTTCATATACTTCTCGGTAAATTTTTCTTTAGAAAAGCTATCTACTAAAAGTTGATACCCATAATCGCCTAGTTGAGTCCTAAGAGATGGAGTAGACAAAAGTTTAACTAACGACCTAGCAATACCATTGCTATCACCTATATGATGCAAATAGCCATTTTGGCCATCATGGACAATATGCTTGTTATCTCCTACATCAGTGGCAACGATAGGAAGGCAAGCATTTAATGCTTCAAGCAAAGAATTGCTTGTTCCTTCAAATATACTTGTAGAAAGATATACGTCAGCTTTTTCTAAAAGCTCAGGAATATTATCGGGAGCAATGATAATTTCCACGTTATCTTGCAGAGAATATTTTTTAATCCATTCCCTAATTTGCGTTTCAAGTTTTCCATATCCCACTATAACATATCTAAAAGGAATATTTTTTTGTGACAAGTTTTTTACAGATTTTATAGCTGTAAGATAATCCTTTGGCTCTACAAATCTGCCAACGGAAATTATCGTAGGCATATCCTTAACCTTTCTACTTATTTGCGGAGATATATTTTCAAAGCAATTATGGATAACGATATTTTTCTTTTTGTTAAAACCGTATTCTGAGAAATATTTCGCCCCCGAATAGCTATTGTAAATTGTATAATCAGCCAGATAGTTGTGAATCAATCGTTCTAAAACCCTCTTCTTAAATGGTAATCTTGAACTCCTTATGCCGCCATAGATTTTCTTTACTCCACATATCCTTCCTATAATAGCCCCGAATACATTACAAAATGTTAGATAATTGAATAGTGAATCAATTTGTCTCTCTTTAAAAACTCTTACAACAGCTTTCAATTTTGCATATTGACTACCAGTAGGAATAAAAATCTCTATTAAAGAATTGGATTTCAATATATCTATATTTTTAGGTTCTGCGCTTTCCAAACCATAGAAAGAGATAAAAGTAACAAAACATCCTTGTTCGCTAAGACACTTGGCCAGCAAACAAGCTTGTTTTTCCGATCCCCCTGCATTAACAGTCGGAGAGAATATTGCAATCTTCTTCATTCTACACTCTATCTTTAATAAATCGTGCAGGATTACCGGCCCATACTTGATTGGCTGGAATATCCTTTGTTACCACAGAGCCAGCACCAATTATACTACCTTCCCCAATAGTCACTGAATTACAGATAATCACATTCATTCCATAAATACATTGTCTCCAATATGAACCTCTCCAAGACGGAATTGACGTCCCGGTTTACCGGGATCAAGATAATGAGTAAGGATTTTTACTCCAGAGGTTAATGCTACCCCATCACCGATATGCACATATTCCGGATGCATTGTATCAACTAACACACCGCCATATATACAAACTCTTTTTGGCTTTTTCGATTTGAACTGCACTCCGGCCATCTTTAGAAAAAACCAACGATAATGTCCCCTCATTGGCAAATGAGATAAAAGCAACCACATATATTGCCAAAGCCGTTTTAATGTAAAATACTTAAACATAAATTTAGCTGTTATTTCGATAAGAAATGATTTAAAACTTCCGAATAATTTTTCCAATAAAAATTATTCATTGCAGTATTTCTTGCATTTTCACCTATTTTCTTGCGTTCCTCAATAGTCATATTTTCAAAACGGCACAACTTTATAAAAAAATTTTCTGCAGTATATCCATCTGTCATTAAACAATTTTCTTCATCCTTAAAATACTCAGAAACTACTCCTGTATCTGTCATGAGTATAGGCGTACCCGACAATGCATATTCAGACAATTTGGTTGAAAAGCCATAATAGTTTTGTAGATTATTATTTCTAGACAACAACAAGCAATCAGCTTTTGATAAAATCAAAGGAATCATACTATGTGGAATTGTTCCTTTTATTTCTACTTTATTTTCAATCCCTAGTTGCGAAATAATCTTTTGGCATCTCTTTCTTTGAGAACCACTAACTCCACCATAGAGCAAAAGCTTCCAATTTGTATAAACATTATCAAAGAGAGCAAAAGCCTTGAAAAGTTCTTCAAGGTTTTCTTTCTCAATAGATACGCTGCCCGTAAAAACAAATACATGTATATCCGAATCTACATGCACTTTCTCACAAACTTGAATATCCGTCAAAGCAGGAATCAAAATACTATTCTTATTATAGCGACTAAAATATTCTGATATATTTTTGGAAATACAGACTAATCCATCATAGTACTTAGAAAGTCTATCAACTAATGAATAATTTAATCTAAAAACAGCTTTTTTTAGACCATGAAGTTGTTCTAGGTTTGAATCAAACTTTCTCACCTCATTAGCTTCACGAAAACAACATGTTCTACGAAACACTTTGAAATACGTAAGAAATACTATTTCTGTTATCAATTTGGTATTAGGATAATAAAGATAGATAGTTTCTCCATCGAATGATGAAGTGATATTCTTGACATATCTCATGAATCGTAGAGACGAAATTAATCCCGTTTTATTGTTTGTATTTAAATTATCTGTTGTGAATGCATTGTTGCCTATCTTCACTAGAGCGCTTTTTCCATTAAGATATTTCTCTGACAGTAAGTAACATTTCACATTTTCACATTCCGACAATGCCGAAACATAGCTATTCATCCTAGCTACACCTGCACTATTATCATAGTATAACCCCATCGAAGAGATTATTACAATATTCTTCATCCGTACCTTAGTCTTGTATTATAGGTATTTTTCATTCATTGTTGATTGAACAAATGGTTCACTCTGCTGTCAACTCTTTTTTTCTCACAAAAGAAGTAGCAGGCAAATTTTCAATATATTTCCGCCTGTCATTTCCTTTTAAATTGTAGAAGACCTCAGGATTAATGACTCTTTTAGAATCAACGCGCTCCACAAAAGTATTCGTTTTACCTATGATACGTATCGGATTTCCAGCAACCATTACGCCGTCCGGTATAGATTTAGTGACTACACTTCCTGCACCAATAATAACATCATTACCAATAGTTACCCCAGGCATTATCAAACAGTTCTCTCCTATATAAGAATAATTACCTATTTTAATTTTTCCGAAATATTCAAGTACTTTGCCCGGATTCTTTTTTCTCTGCGACCATATTCCCCCATGAGTGAAAAAACGGACATCTTTAGCTATACGCACGTAATCTCCAATTTCAATTAAATAAGGTTCTGAAGTCCAATGAAAGGTAGAGATAAAAGTATTTTTTCCAACTTTAACCCCTAAATGCTTAGCATAAGCTTCCGGCGTTTTAAATACTCTCCAATAAAGAGCGTTAATCTTGTTAATGAAGTTCATATTGTTTAATGCTTATAAGCAGCTATTGAAGATTTTATTCTTTAACTGCATGAGTTTGACATAAATCGAATTTTAATATTTTCTCCAAACCATCTTGTTTACTACATTTACATAGCTCTGAATAATTTTCACAACCTTTGTACTAACATTCTCATCGGCATAATCGGGGACGGGTAAGCCAAAGTCACCGTTCCGAACCAATTCGACTGCTGTATCCACTGATTGAAGTAATGAGTACTCTTCAATACCCGCCAATACAAACCCTGCTTTATCCAAGGATTCAGGGCGTTCAGTAGAGGTACGGATACAGATTGCAGGAAAGGGATGACCGATACTGGTAAAGAAACTGCTTTCTTCAGGCAGTGTACCGCTATCGCTCACCACAGCGAAGGCATTCATCTGAAGACAGTTGTAATCATGAAATCCCAACGGTTCATGCTGTATAACACGTACATCAAGTTTAAATCCGCTTGCTGCCAAACGTTTACGACTGCGAGGATGGCATGAGTAAAGGACGGGCATATCGTACTTCTGCGCCATAGCATTAATAGCATTGAATAACGAAATGAAATTCTTTTCTGTATCAATGTTTTCTTCACGATGAGCTGAGAGTAAGATATACTTGCCCTTTTCCAAGCTAAGACGTTGATGAATGTCGCTTCCCTTAATTTCTGCTAAGTTATCACGAAGGACTTCTGCCATTGGTGAACCTGTCACATAAGTACGCTCTTTCGGTAAACCACAATCTGCCAAATATCGACGTGCATGTTCACTATAAGCTAGATTCACATCGCTTATGATATCAACGATGCGACGGTTAGTTTCTTCAGGTAAATTCTCGTCCTTGCAACGGTTTCCGGCTTCCATGTGAAAAATAGGAATATGCAAACGTTTCGCGCCAATAACAGATAAACAAGAATTTGTATCTCCCAACACCAATACCGCATCAGGCTGCGTCTGTACCATTAATTTGTAAGATGCGTTGATTATATTGCCCATTGTCGAACCGAGATCATCACCTACAGCATCCATATAAATATCCGGTTCTTTTAGCTTTAAATCGTGAAAGAATACTCCATTTAAATTATAGTCGTAATTCTGACCTGTATGTGCCAAAAGACAATCGAAATATTGTCGACATTTACTTATCACCGCTGCCAATCGAATAATTTCAGGACGAGTGCCCACAATAATGAGTAACTTCAGTTTACCGTTATTGGCGAACTGAATATCTGAATAATCAGTTTTTAGTACCATGATGCTTACTTATATTTATATAACCATCATATTCTCGGGAACAAACGGAACATAAGGACCGTCTTTCACTTCAAAAATTATTGTTCCACTCTCCAATACTTCCAATGTGTGCCATTGTCCTGCTGGAATATGTACACCATATTTCTCTTTCAAAGGATCAAGTTCTTGTTTTTCCACCAACTGCTTTTTATCACTGTAGAAGAGCACATTCATGCGTCCCCGAATAATTATATAGGTTTCAGCAGTCTGTGTATGACGGTGAATGGGCAATTCCGTTCCCGGTTCTAACGCATTAAGTAGACGTTGCGCCTTCGCATCAAGAGAGTCATGCAAATTATAGTTCATTCGCAAACGAGGGCTTTCTTTAGCCTCAACCGTTACATTATCCAATAGTCTTTTATCTATAACCTTCATTTTATTTTCAAGCTTTATGTTCTACCTCCTCGAAATAAGTATCGGGAGAATTTGAATCAAAACACTCATTACACCATATGAATGTAACCAAATCTTCCGTTTCTGAACGATTGATAATGTTATGGGTATAACCCGGAATCGTCTCCACCACTTCCATCTTATCTCCGCTCACCTCAAAATTGATTACTTCGCCAGAACCTACTGCACGGAACTGAATTAAGCCTCGTCCGCTTACAACTACAAATTTCTCCACCTTAGTGTGATGCCAATGTTGTCCTTTAGTAACTCCGGGATTGGAGATATTGATAGAGAATTGCCCGGCACTTTCCGAACGGATGAACTCCGTAAAACTACCACGAGCATCCACATTCATTCTCAATGGATAACTAAATTTTTCTTTAGGCAAATAAGAGAGATACGTGGAATATAACTTCTTAGTAAAACTATCTGCCATATTAGGTATACTAAGATTATTAGGCATTTCTTTGAATGAATAGAGCAAATCCACTATACCGCCAAGAGTAATATCATGCACTATAGGCACTTGACAATAATCAGCGTTTCGGTGTTCGTTGCCACTCAATGCACCTATCAGTTCGTTCACTACATCATCTATATACACCAAATGCATCAAGATAGATGGGTCATTCACAGTGATGGGAAGATTATTGGCTATATTATTGCAAAAAGTAGCTATTGCACTGTTATAGTTTGGTTTACACCATTTTCCAAACACGTTCGGGAAACGATAAACTAACACTTTTGCTCCAGTCTCTTTAGCATAATCAAACATTAATTGTTCGCCGGCACGTTTTGACTCTCCGTAAGGATTGTCCAAGACTGCCTGTGTAGATGAAGAAATCATCACAGGACATGTATTCCTATACTTTTTCAGAGTTTCAAGTAAAACCGAAGCAAAACCAAAATTCCCTTTCATAAATTCTGATTGGTCTTTTGGACGGTTAATCCCGGCAAGATTAAAAACAAAATCGGCATTCTTGCAATAGACTTCCAATTCTGCAGGATCACTATCGATATCATATTCAAAAACTTTCAGTTGTTCACCAGACAAATGATAATTCTTCGCTTTTCCGCTCTGAATATTATGCAATTGAGATATCAAATTTCGCCCAACAAACCCTTTGGCACCAGTTACTAATATATTCATATTGATTTATGTATTTATACCCGACAGTATTATTCACTCCGAATTTCTTTTGCCTTAGCATGTTCTATCAAACCCAAATCTTCCTGGATAAAACGAAGACGCATCAACTGCTCTTTCATGCCTTCTACATCAAGACGACGAGTATTGTGACTATGATAATCTTCAATCTTAGATACATCTTCATTACCTTCGGTAAAAAACTTATCATAGTTCAAATCGCGGTTATCACAAGGAATACGGTAATAGTTACCCATGTCTATTGCCTTAGCCATTTCTTCACGAGTCACCAATGTTTCGTACAACTTCTCACCATGGCGGGTACCAATCACTTTTACTTCAGTTTCTCCATATTTCGGTTCAACCTTAACATAGATTTGCTTCAACGCTTCAGCTAAAGTTGAAAGCGTAGCAGCCGGAGCTTTCTGTACAAAAAGGTCACCATTATGTCCATGAGTGAATGCATATATCACAAGATCTACCGCATCATCTAACGTCATCATAAACCGAGTCATATTAGGGTCAGTTATGGTAATAGGCTTATCTTCCATCATCTGTTCAACCCACAATGGAATTACTGAACCCCGGCTTGCCATCACATTGCCATAACGAGTGCAACAGATAGTAGTCTGCGCTCCTTCTCCCAATTCGCGCCCTTTGGCTATTGCCACCTTTTCCATCAGAGCTTTGCTGATACCCATAGCATTGATAGGATAAGCAGCCTTATCGGTAGAGAGTACCACCACATTTTTTACACCATGCTCAATAGCAGAAAGAAGCACGTTCTCCGTACCCTCCACATTAGTACGTGTGGCCTCCATTGGAAAGAATTCACAAGAAGGAACTTGTTTTAAGGCTGCAGCACTAAATACATAATCCACCCCCCGCATAGCTATATCCACAGATGCTTTGTTACGTACATTGCCGATATAAAACTTGACTTTGGGATTCTGCAAACGATGACGCATATCATCTTGCTTCTTCTCGTCACGACTGAAAATACGAATTTCTTTAATATCGGAGTCCAAAAAACGTCTTAATACAGCATTTCCAAATGAACCTGTACCGCCTGTAATTAACAGGACTTTGTCTTTAAATACTGACATTGTTTTATTATAAATTATTCTCTAAAAATATTTTTAAATCACCTGCAACTTTTTTGCTAGAAAAATTTTCTAGAATAAACTTTCTACCTTCACACGCAACTGACAGAGCTTCATCATAATGCTCCATTATATATACTATTTTATCAGCATATGCTTGTGGTTCACATGGAGGCACCAAATAAACATGCTTTTTATCAGAAACAAATTGTGCAATTTCACCAACAGTAGTAGCAATTGTCGGAACACCACTTAAAAGATATTCTCCTAATTTAGTAGGAAACCCACCTTCCGCTCGTCGAGTTATAGGCTGGGATGTCACCAAAATCTTCGCTTGAGAAAGAACAACAGGAACAATATTATAATCAACACGTCCCTTAAAAAACACTTTATGTGTAAGTTTTAATTCTTCTACCAAAGACTCTAACACTTTCCAATCATTCTTTTTCGGAATCCCATATAAATGCAATTCAAGTGAAGGATAAATATCACAAACCAGCTTAAAAGCTTTAATAATATTTGTAACATTATCTTTAGCCAATTCCATATTCCCCATATAGCATAAATAGGGCACTTTCAAGTCTTTTCGTTTTATATCTACACGCTTAAATCTATCAATATCTGTTATAGTTGGAAGAATGTGCGTAGGTTTTAATGAAATTACATTATTAAAGTAATCTTTCAATGCTTTAGTCATCAAAATTCGGACTTTGATTCCCCAAAATATAATCTTGTAACTATAGATTTTCCACCTCGGTAATTTATCTTTTAATTGTTCCCTTATAGGAATTGGATACTCATCTCCAATAAATGCTAAACGTATTCCGAAGAGCCTCAATGATAATACAAAAAACGTCATAAAATGTAAAGCGTCAAAGCTCAAAAAGATATAATCAAATGACCGTTCTTTATTTTGTTTATATATATATTTTACAGTTTTAAACAAAGATAAAGGTCGATGGTAAAACAGCTTTTTTAACGTTGACGATTTAGTGTCACGTTCATACATATAATGGAAATTAATGCCAGATATTGTACCGGAGAGAGGAATACAAGCCTCTTTTAATTTAGGACGAAAAATGATAATATCAACATCTACCCCATTCTCCCTCAGCCCTTTACTATATGCTATAATACGATTTGTAGCAGCCATTCCTTCTGGGAATGTATAATAACAAAGAACACCTATTCTATCTAATGATACATTTTGCATATTTTTGCTGACTAAATGATATTACTCCAAAAAATACTAACAAATAAAAGAAATCTCTATTGGTAACATCCTGGGAAAACGATAATGCTAACACAACAATAAATATCGCAATTCCCTTTATTGTTGTTTCTTCAGAAAACATAGTCATTAACCCTTTGTAAAGGAAATAAAAGTAGCCAAAGGCTAACGGGATACCCCATATAACAGCAATTATTGATATTCCATTTGGTGAGACATGACCAGTACCCATCATCACATCCATAGCGGTAGTAGGCCATTCATTTGCTCCATATCCAATAAAAGGGGATAACCTGATTTTTTCCCAATGATAAAAAAGAGCTCCAAAACGAGAAAAAGAAACATTCGTTTGACTCATCTGATTTACTATCTTTTCTTGTATAAACTCTAACGATATAACTCGCCAAACCACCAAAGGAATACATATAAAAAGAAGTAGCTTTAACGCCGTGACTTGTTGTCCTATAAAAGTATAAAAGGCTAAAAGTATAAGAGTAGCAACATATCCTGTGGTAGAAAAAGTTGTAATATTCGCTAAAAGCAGTATAACATTTTGAATATTAAACAAAGAAACTCTATTAAATAGGTTTATAGCCAAAGCAATAGTTATAAAAACCGTAAACATCCCCGGTTCCCAAAAAGGCCCGCTATTTCTAATAGAGCCCGCTGTATTAATAGTATATATATATATACTTTCACTAGGATTTGAAGAATATTGCAAAAATTCTTCGCTGCGCAACTCTGGTAAATAATGTGCAATATTTATCAATGCACTTTGAAATCCGGGAAAAACCATACATCCCAGCCAAAGAATTAAACTCCATAATGATATATAATAAACCAAGCGGGGAAACAGAACTCTAAAATCTCTGATTACCCAAACCGCACATAAAGCCAATGTAAACATCCTAATAGACTGCGTTACCGACACAGTCCATTCTCCTTGGTGACAAAGACCCTGAATAAAAAACCAAACAAATATAAAAGCTATAATCCGAAATATATTATTGGGCACATATCTGTGCTCTTTCCAAGTTTTATATAAAACAATAGGAGTTAATAAATAAATAGCTTTCGCCAATCCAAAGAAAGACATAAATCCTGTTATGGCTACAAGATACACCAATAAAAAATATTGAAATCTAACATTCCGTATTTTTATTTGTTCCATATCCCTGTAGCGCTAGATTTCATCAATTTGTGATATTGTACTCTCGCCCAACAATAATTGCACAATGGGATAATAGCGAACAAAGCCAACAATCCATTCAATCCCCAATATTGACTAACAAAAATCCCAAATGGTATATATAGAATTGCCAATGATGCAGTCATAATTATCTGAATCCATAGTTTTCCAATCCCATTAATTATATAGCCATACATGCCATACAACATCATTGCCACTGCATAAATATATAATATAAAAGTAGTCCATCTAGAAATCTCAACAGAAGAGTCTCCAATCCATATTCTATATACTACATCAGAAAAAAGAAACATCAAAAATCCACCCATTGCCATTAAAATTGTAACAAGACGCATTTTTTTAAGAACATTTTTAATCCATAAAATATCTCCTTTAATGTATGCCTCGGTTGTTGCTGACCATAACGGTGTCGCTATAATAGTAAATATCATTACTATAATATGCATATATTTATATGCAATATTATATTGTACAACATAATCATTTCCAAGAGTGTGCGTTATGATTAAATTGTTTGTTTGAAAAAGTAATATAGATATTATTTGTATAATAAAAAATTTTACACCTAATGACAATATATCCGTGACTTTATTCCATTCAAAGTATTTAAAAGAAGGAGTTAATGACTTAAACTTAAATTTGAATATTATAAATGTAGATATTAATTGTATTAATGGTGGAATAACTGATACTACTGAACCTAATATAAATAATGAAGATACTAAATACAACTTTGATAATACAAATACTAAAACATAAGAAATCAATTGTCCCAATAAAAAAATAAACGAAGATAATGCCGGCAATTGTAAAGCATATAAAATTGAATTAATCAGACTAAAAACAAACTGAAAACAGAATGATACAAAAACCACTAAAACTAGAAAATTCAATTCTTTTTCATTTGTATCATATGCGTTTAATATCCTAGCCCAAGGAAGGTATTCATAGAGCAAAATAAATATTAAAATCAGAACTATTACCACTGAAAAAATCACAATATAAGCAGTACTGATATATTTTCGCCCTAACAACTCATCATTGTGTGCCAACGCTTCAGCTAATTTGTTTCTTAATCCATTTCCTAATCCTATATCAAAGATAACAATCCAAGAAACTAAAGAAGTAAGAGTTAACCATACTCCATAATTTTCAGAACTCATGCTATGCAATAATAAAGGTACATAGAGAAAACTTATAAGCATTGAAACCCCTTTAACTCCCAACATAGCTATAATGTTCAATTTAGTCTTACGGCTTCTCGATAACACATCTCTCTGATTATTATCCATTCTATACATCCATATATCTATTGGTTATTATTTCATTTAGAACATACACTTCTATTAGCCTCTTACACCAAAAGGTTACTAAATTAAATCTAACGACAATCTTATTGCCTACATGTGCAAGGTAGCATCCAATAACAGGTTACAATCTTCCGTCAACTAAATCCTTCTTCATTATACCTTTAACATCAAAGATGATATGTTTATCCTTAAGCAAAGCAGTGACATCCAAATCGTTGAACTTATGGTGAGCAACAGCCATAATTGCGGTATCGAATTTGTCAGAGGGAAGAGTATTAGTGATTTCAATGCCATATTCACGTTTTGCGACGGCAGGATTGGCCCACGGATCGTAAACGGTGATATGAACATTATATTCCTGCAATGCACGGTAAATATCAACTATTTTCGTATTACGAACGTCCGGACAGTTTTCTTTGAAGGTGAAGCCTAAAATGAGAATATTTGAATCTAAAACTTGAATGCCTTTCTTTAACATCAATTTCACTACTTGCGTGGCGACATATTCCCCCATACCATCATTCATGCGACGACCAGCTAAAATTATTTCGGGATTATAGCCATAACGTTGTGCACATTGTGCCAAATAGTAAGGGTCGACACCAATACAATGACCGCCTACCAGTCCTGGCTTGAATGGAAGAAAATTCCACTTCGTAGAAGCGGCTTCCAACACATCAAGTGTGTCAATATTCATCTTGGTAAAGATTTTAGAAAGTTCGTTCACGAAAGCAATATTGATATCCCGCTGTGAATTTTCTATCACTTTGGCAGCTTCGGCTACTTTTATTGTGGGGGCAAGATGTGTTCCGGCAAGAATTACGGAAGCATATACCTCGTTCACTTTCTTTCCTATTTCTAAAGTAGAACCGGAAGTTACTTTCTTTATTTTCTCTACCGTATGCAATTTATCTCCCGGATTAATTCGTTCAGGAGAATAACCTGCAAAAAAATCCTCATTAAATTTCAAGCCTGAAACTTTTTCGACTACAGGAATACACTCGTCTTCTGTCACACCAGGATAGACTGTAGATTCATAGACAACAATATCTCCTTTTGAAATAACCTTACCAACTGTAGTACTTGCACTATAAAGTGGTGTCAGATCCGGATTGTTGTTCTCATCTACAGGTGTAGGAACAGCAACTACATAAAAATTACAATCCCTGATCTTTTCAATATCCGCCGTACAAATAAAGCCATTGGCTAGGGCCGATTGTAATAACTCATCGGACACTTCAAGCGTAGCATCGTGACCAGCCATTAAAGCATCTACACGCGATTGATTCATATCAAAACCGACAGTTCTATATTTTGTCGAAAAAAGGCGGGCTAAAGGAAGTCCAACATAACCAAGACCGATTACGCAAATTTTAATCTCATTCATTACTTTATGTTATTGTTGTTGATTTATTAAATATTTTTCCAATACCAACGTACAGCCTCTCTCAAGCCATCGCGCATACTATATTGGGGTTCATAGTTGAGAAGGGTCTTAGCCTTATCAATACAGGCTAAAGAATGTGGAATATCTCCCTGTCTATTTGGTCCGTGAACCACTTCTACATTAGAGATATCAGAGTCATATTCACTTAAAAATTCTTTCAAATAACCTACAAGCATATTTAATGTAGTGCGTTCACCAAAAGCAGTGTTATATACTTGGTTTACAGCATTAGGATTAGTGGTAGTTATAGCCAGCAAATTCATCTGTATCACATTGTCAATATAGGTAAAGTCGCGACTATATTCACCATCACCATTAATTACCGGGCTTTCGTGTGCCATGAATTTCTTCACAAACAGAGGAATTACCGCTGCATACGCTCCAAAAGGATCTTGACGACGACCAAACACATTGAAATAACGCAATCCGATATATTCCAAACCATATGTCTTAGTAAAAACATCGGCATATAATTCATTTACATATTTAGTGATCGCATAAGGAGACAATGGCTTACCAATCACATCCTCCACTTTAGGTAAAGATTTACTATCACCATAGGTGGATGAACTTGCTGCGAATACAAAACGCTTTACCCCTGCATCACGAGAAGCAACCAACATATTGAGAAAACCACCGATATTCACATCATTCGTCGTTATCGGATCTTTTATAGAACGCGGAACAGAACCTAAGGCGGCTTCATGTAATACGTATTCCATACCATCAACAGCTTTACAGCAATCATCCATTTTACGAATGTCACCTACCATTAACTCAAAAGTAGATGGATAATTTGCCAACAAAGGCAAAATATTTTCCGATTTTCCCGTAGCAAAATTATCTAAGCAACGCACTTTGTGCCCTTGTGACAATAAATACTCACACAGATTGGAACCTATAAATCCGGCTCCACCCGTTACTAATACTTTCATGTTTATTGTATTTTAATTAACCTACTTGGATATGTTTATCAATCATATAATATGCAGATAAGTTTTGTACCACTTTCTTCCAGTTATCTTTTCATGTTTTACAATCGCACGATTTATAATAATATGTAATACGCACCAAAACACTAAATCAAACAACAACATAAATGTTGCATTTATATAAAAAGACAATATAAAATTAGCTGCTACTAGAAAGAGCGATAATAATAATAATGTAACCATCACAGTACGCACCCTAATTCCAGTACGCAATAACTTATGATGAATATGATTCTTATCCGGCAAAAAAGGATTGCGACCATCTTTTGCTCGAGAATAAAATACACGCACTACATCAAGTAAAGGAATAAGTAGCGTAGAAATAGTTACCATATTCAGATTTAATTCAAACGGATCCCAAGACTCTTGCCGTGTCCAAAAATGAAGAATCAAAAAACTAAGGATATAACCGAGAGTAAGACTTCCGGCATCTCCCATAAAGAGTTTTCGACCTGATATGCTGAATACATTATAATAATAGAAAGTAGCGACCACTCCCAAAGTAGCGGAAGCTAAAAGAGCATGAGTCCACTGCCCTACAAATGCACAGACTATGATTAATAATCCCAATGCAATACAAGTAAGCCCCGAAGCCAAACCATCAATTCCGTCTATCAAATTAATAGCATTCGTAATATAGACTACAAGAAAAACAGTCAGAGGCATACCTATAAATGCAGGGATGGCATGAAGCCCTAATAATCCGCCCAAATCGTTAATCCAAAGACCGGAAAGTGGAAGAAAAGAGGCAGAAAGAATCTGTACTACAAATTTATACCGATACCCTACTCCCACCAAGTCATCCGCCACTCCAACAAGATAAAGCAATGTTGTGCCGGCAACGAGGAAAAGATAACGCATGAATAAACAAGACGACCATACGGGAGCAACAGGTTCATTCGGCTCACCCGCAATTTCTTGGGGGTAACTATTTGTAGCTTTATTTAAAGTGATTACTTTTGTAATATGACAGAAGCAGCATTAATAT
>OGJZ01000848.1_pt1 | contig 32473 bp, 51 predicted proteins | sample 1572321 | NCBI WGS metagenome assembly OGJZ01 (sample SAMEA2582086, study PRJEB24529) | metagenome | biome: Human gut stool | place: China | collected 2011 | reverse complement strand
TGATTTAAGTGTTCGTACTGGTCCTGGAGAAAATTATAGAAGAAAAACATATAATGAATTAACAGTTGATGCAAAAAAACATGATTATGATAAAGACGGATGTCTAAACAAGGGTACTCGTGTTACCGTAAAAGAATGGTCTAATGGATGGGCTCGTATTCCTAGTGGATGGGTAAGTGGCGATTATCTAAAAAAGGTATAGTAATATGTTTAAAAAAGAATTAGATAAAATGATAGTTTTTACTATAAGTGCCATAGCTTTATTTTTTGGATGTATTGCCATTTATCAGGAACAGCAAATTAATAATCTAAAAAACAGTTTAGAATTAACAAATCAAGAATTACAAGATACTCAAGGCGATAGAGATTATTATCAAGGGCAGTATAAAAAATATTTTGAATTGTCCGAAGAGTTTCAAAATCAAATGGGTGTTTATGCTTATGAATAAAGTTTACTTAAAAATAGGCGCTGAAGATATTCAAGGAAATCAGTTGAATACACGGGTAGAGTATGTTCTTATGTATGTGGGGTTATCGCACAGCATTATCAACAATGGGTATCGTGATATACATGTAAATAATAAATACATAAAATTTAAGCCTAGATCAAAATAATCTAGGCTTTTTTTGCTTGTTATAAAAACCATCTAAAAAACCACTAATATTGTAAGTTGGTTTTACTCCCAAAAAACTCCCAAATTAAATTAGAATGGTTAAAATGATTATATATTTACTATAGAATAGCCTATTTTTGTAATCAAATTAATTAAATTTTATATACTTATGCTCAAAATTACGTAGCCATTATAATTATCATTGTATAGTTCGTAAGGGTTTTGAGAGGATTTTACTCCTTTTTACTCCCAAATACTTTCTAAGGTACTCATTCGAGTACCTTTTTTCTTTCACTAAAAATTGTTGTTACTTGTCTACGTTCGTCGGGATAGAGGTGGCCATAGATATCTAGTGTTGTACTTGTTTTGCTATGTCCCGCTATTTTAGAAACAGTATAGTGATTAACATTGGCATGTATTAACATAGATATATAGCTATGTCTAAAACCGTGTATACTTATTTTTGGTAGAGCGGGGTCATTGTATCTAGATAACAAAACGTTTAAATATGTATAATACTCTCTGTAGGGGTATTCCCCGCTTTTTAAGACTTCTTTTAAATTTGGGGTCAACCAATCGGGAATTGGTACTATTCGCCGTGATTGCTCATTTTTAAACTCTGTAGACACAACAAGACCATTGCTAGTATTTTTTACTGTATGTGATAAATTCAATTCATTTTTATCTTCGTCTAAATCGGATAGACTAAGTCCGCAAAATTCTCCCTTTCGCAATCCAGTATAAAATAGGGTGCAAAAAGCAATCTTGTGTTTTTTGTTCAAAACATTTGAAATAAATTGATTAAACTGTGATTCGTTCCAAAATTCAAGTTTAGGCTTGGTTGTTTTAGTTTTATCAATATATACAAAGGGGTTTCGATCAAGCGCCTTTTTTCTTATACACCAATTAAAGAATGCACTTAATGCTCCCTCACGAATTCTAACCGTATTAGGTGATAAATCTTTTTTTAAATCTTCAATCCATTCAATTAAATCATAATCATTTATTTTTGTGATTCTTACGTTTTCAAATCTTGCATATTTTTTTCTATAAGAAAAAGCAATATTACGAACGGTAGAGGGGGAGCGTCCTTTATTTTTATAATCGGCAATATATGCGTCATATAAATCTTTAAAAAGCTGTCCTTTGGCTACAACGACTTGATTAGTCCTATCTAGCAATAGTTCAGCTACTTTTTTTCTACCGTCTTTTATAGTTTTGGATGTAACAGTTTTTCTAATTCTGCTGCCGTCCGCTCTATAGCCTATATTCACATCGAATACATATCTTCTTTCACCGTTTTTAAGTTCTTTGATTTTGTATTCCTTTGCCATAATAAAAACACGTCCTTTCTTTGCTTGCCTTAGACGTGTTCAAATGTTATAATTAAGCACGTAAAAGGACATTTAAGAGTTGTACTTTACGTTATGGACCACCGCTATGAGCAGTGGCCTTTTTTATATTTTTGCTAGATTTTCTTTAATTATTTCTATACTGTTCTTTCTCCAACCATCAGCATTACGGTACGGATATTTAACATATGTAAATGCATAATATCCAATATTATAAACTGCTTTGTCTTTATCGTTTAATTCGCCAACATTTTCTGTATTAGAATTGTTTTCAATATAATTATAAATATAATATCCATAATACATTGTTTTTTCCATTGTTGTATTATCAACGGTCAAATTATCTACATTGGTCTTGATAAAATATAATCCATCATTAATTGTTTTTTCAATATCCTTTTTTGATGCGCCATCTTGTTCTTTTTTTGCTTTATTAATAATTTCTGTTATAGCATTATCATTGTTGTGCTCTGCTATTTCAAGTTTTAAATCTTCACTTGATGAAAATCCATAATCGATATTAGTTGTGCCTTGTTGCGATCCAATTATTGCTCCAGCAAGTAAAAGTATTAAAAATATTCCTATTACTATAGCTTTCTGTTTAATTCCTTTTTTCCAAAATTTAATCATATTATTTTCTCCTTTTTAATAGCATTTTTGTTAATTTTCAAGCATTGATGGAATATGCAAATCATTAATACTTTTTTCCCAATCTACTGAACTAAAATTATCACAATCTTTTATTGCATTAGTTGTTAAAAAGCCGCTAACCACGCAGATTACTTTATCATCTTTAATTACATTTCCAACAAATTTTATTTTTTCATAGTTGTTTAATTCTTTGTTTTCTTGAATATAATAACAAGCATCCTCAATCGCTGAATAATAATTTTGAAGAACACTATCTTTAAAAAGCTGATCACCATCAACAGCAAAGTAAACATTAAGTGTTTCTTGTTCTTCTTTTGTTTTACATTCATCTAAAACAGATTCCAACACCTCTCCTATAGGTGCGTCTGAAGATTTTACGATGCTCATTTGTTTCTTGATGTTTATAGCTACACCTAAAATCAAAATTACAACAACAATAATTATTATTTTTTGCTTTTTTCCCTTTCTCCAAAACGCTTTAAACTTCTTCATTTATTCTTTCCTCCCATATATTATTTATATAAACACCTAATGTGTGTTTATCTATATTATAACATCTATAACATATCATTTGGATCAAATGATACATCAATCACTTTCCCTATTATTTCTGCATATCCATTTTCGAAATCTTGCTTTTTTAAAATCATAACTTCGTGAATTGGATTAGAGGAGCGAGGTTGTAAAAGGACAGTATCGTTATCGAAAATAACTTGTTTTACTGTTGCTTCATCACCATTTATTCTTACAACGGCTATTTGACGGTTTTCAACAATCACTTTCTTTACGAGTACTAATGATCCGTCTAGAATTCCAACAGCATTCATGCTATCCCCTTTAACTTTTAACCAAAAAGTTTCTGCACCACTGGCTTTTACCTTATCTACAGGTTTGTAGCCCAAAACGTTTTCATCGCAATACATGTTATAACCTGCTTTCACGACCCCTATTATAGGCCTCAAGATTTGTTCGGAGTTAACTTCGTACGTTTCGGTGTTTGAATATTTTGGAATACCAAATAAATCATTAACATCTACGCCCAATATTTGACTTAGCTTAACCATATCGCTATTAGACGGCTCTCTTTTATTTGTTTCCCAAAAACCAACTAATCCTTTTGACCTACCTATTTGTTTTGCTAGTTCTCTTTGACTTAGCCCTTTTTCATTTCTGTACAATCGAATTTTTTCACCAATATTCATGTTATCACCTCCCTAACCTTATGTTACCATTGGGGAAAACGTAAGTATATAAAAAACAACAAAAAGTTACCAAAAACTATTGAATAAACGCTCACTATATGTTATCATATATTTGTCAAGGTAACTTAACGTTAGCAAAAAAGGCAAAAATGAGGTGATAACATGAACAAAGTAAAAGGATATAGAAATATGATGAATGAACGTCAACAAGATTGGGCAGATTTGCTAGGAATAAAAAGACCAACTTACAATCGGAAAGAAATAGGCAAAACACAATTCAACGATAAAGAAAAGAAAATTATAAGAGATCATATTTCTAAGGTAATACCTGATATAACTATTGATGAATTATTTTTTTGATTACTTTGGTAACATATAGTTATCGAACACATAGAGGGGCAAGCTATGAATAAAAAAGAAATTATGGAAGAAATAGAAAAGTTTGACATTAACAATGTTGAATTTAATTACGATCTTTCTAACGTATTTACAATTTTGCGGTTTTCTCATAAGTTGGAGCAAGCTTATTTGAGTTCAGTTTCAAAAAAACAAAATGAATTTATACCGCTATTTCTAGAATGTGTATCCGAGTGGATAAACCAACCCGAAAATCATCAGCAAGTAGTTGTCAACACTACAATAAAGAGGTTTGAACCTATGCGATTAACAGACAAACAGATTCAAACAATTATCGGTATTTATGGGCTTATTAGTAATGAAGATGTTGCATATATAAAAAGAGAATATGCAATTAAATGCTTAATGGAAAACCAATAGTGAAAGGGGTGAATTTAATGTTCAAAATAGTTCTTAATTTAGGAGATTTATTGTTTCTAGTGTTTTTCGTTGCAACGTTCATTTACTGCGTAGGATCAGCGTTATTTAACTGGATAAAAAAGAGAAAGGAGCGTTAAAAATGTGCATTGAAAAACAGGTATACAACTTTATTGTAACTAATCATGTCGGAAAAGAAAACATGGTTAAAAATCGTCAATTAAGGGTTTATTTTCCACAAATTAAAAGTGACAAGGCAATGCGAAAAATCATTGAAAATATAAGGTTTAATCCCGATTTTAAATACTTTATAGGGAGTGTTAGTGGAAGCAAAGGCGGGTACTATGCATGCACGTTAAAAAGCGAAATTCAAGAAACCAAAAATAGCTATATGCATAGAGCAATGCAGATGTTGGAAAATAGCAAAAAATTCGAGAGCAAAGAGGTGATTGAGTATGCTGAACGTTAAAATATTATCTCTTATTTTCCCAGAAAGAACGAATAATACCTTATATGTGATGATTAGAAAATTAAAAGATAAATATAACTTGAAATATAAAACTGCTGAAATCCCGATAGATATTATCGTTAAGGAGTATGGAATTTCCTTTGAATCAATAACCGCATTAATTTTAGCATTTAGAAAAGAAAAAGACGACTTGTCAAAAGTCGCCTAAAAAAAAATTATAAAATAAACAATAAAATTATAAAACAAGCAAGAGGAAGTGTCAAGAGTGAGGATAGATAATTTAACGGGTCGAGGAGTGCTGACGATAGTAATTGCAGTGATCTTGATAGCGTTTTTAACAAGCGGAATTATTGAAACAGTTTTATAGAAAGGAGTAGCTGAATGGCAATAATTAGAATGAACAAAAGTAGCGATTATACAGTAATGAGCAACACTCATTTGAAAGAAAAAAATATGTCACTTAAAGCAAAGGGATTGTTAAGTTTAATGCTTAGTTTGAGAGACGATTGGGAGTACTCGGTAGAGGGTCTTGTTTCCATCTGTAAAGAGAGTGAAGTAGCGGTGAAAAGTGCGTTAAATGAGCTGAAAAAATTTAATTATTTAAAGGTCACAAAACTGTTGCCAAACCAAACTGAAACGGGGCGAATTGAGTACATTTATGATATCTTTGAAAAACCACAACAAGGCATAGAAAAACAAGGGGTAGAAAATCTAGGGGTTGAAATTCTAGATGTAGAAATTCAAGCGCTAGAAAACCAAGGACAATTAAATACTAAAGAATTAAATACTAAAGAATTAAATACTAAAGAATTAAATACTAAAGATATATATAATGCTCCGAGCAATGAAATTGCTACAGAGCCACCCGTAATCGAATTTATACTAAACGATAAAACTTACTACCCGATTACACAAAAGCAAGTTGATAAATGGTCGGAGTTATATCCTAATGTGGATGTTATGCAGCAGCTAAGAAAAATGTGTGGCTGGCTGGATGCTAATCCTAGAAACAGAAAAACCAAGGGCGGAATTTTAAAGTTTGCAAACGGATGGCTTGCTCGAGAGCAGGATAAACCTAGAAAAGTACAACAGCAGACAACGAAAGACTTAGCTCCTGCAATGGATTTTAATGAGTTCTACTAATGTCGATTGAAGAATTCGCAAAAGCAATGACATTTCTAGGTTTGAACTATAACAAAGGTTTTACACCCGAATATATAAAAATGCTGTATCCAAGATTTGCTAGTTACAGTTATGAGCAAATCAAAGAAGCAATACATAAATGTATCGATAACGAGAAGTACATTAACAACATAGCATACGACTTAGGGCAGTATTTGCCATCTATGGAGCGAAAAGCTGAAAAAGCGTTGGAATATGCCAATGACTTCAAAACGTGCCCTAGAACTAAAAAAATGTGCCCTCTCGACGCTGTTTGGGTATGGGCGGTAATTAAATTTGACTAATGAAAGGGTTGAGAGGATGAAAGATAAAACACTTATTAAGATTTTGACTGTTATGTTAACTATGTTGATTGCATTAGCTATTTATCAAAGTTGCTTAATCGTAAATCTAACAAGCAATCTAAAACTTGTAACTAAGGATCGTGACAAGGTAGTAGAAATGTATAACAATCGTTAAATTTTACAACAAGAGGAGAGAAAGAAATGAAATATAAGTTAACAGATGTAAAAATAAATTTTATGGGTAAAACACTATTCCAAATTGAAGCTGTGAAATGTTTTGGAGATATCGTTAAAGGACAAAAAGGGGGATTTATCGAAAAGGAAAGTAATTTATCACAAGGCGGTAATGCCTGGGTGAGAGGTAATGCCTGGGTGTACGGTAATGCCAAGGTGTACGGTAATGCCGAGGTGAGCGGTAATGCCAAGGTGAGCGGTAATGCCAAGGTGAGCGGTAATGCCGAGGTGAGCGGTAATGCCGATTATTTAGTTATTGGACCGATCGGGTCTCGGAATGATATAACAACCTTTTTTAAAACGGCTAATAACGATATAAAAGTTTCTTGTGGTTGCTTTACTGGTAATATTGAGGAATTTCTAGAAAAAGTTAACGAAACACATGGAAATAACAATTACGCAAAAGAATATAAAACAGCTGTAGAAATAGCAAAAATACATATTTTTGGTGGTGAGTAAAAATGAAGCTAGAACAAGCGAGCGATATAGCAAGATTACAGGATGCAAATATATATGCTTTAAAAAATACCGCTAGTCAAAGTGATATGAAAAGGTTTATAGAACTTAGAAACGCTAATGAGAAATTAGCTGAACTACAAGCGATGTATTACGATTTAGAACAGTATAAAGAAACCGTAGACGATGTAATAACTTGCATGACAAGTATTTCTAAAGATTTATTAAATATCGGCTATGGAAACAACAAAGCAACAAATTTGAAAGAAGTATTTAACTCTCTGTTGGACGATATCCAAGAGGGCATAGAAGATTATCAAAACATCATTAAAGAACTGGAGGGGTAGAAGTGGAAAACAATAAAGCAGTAAAGATTAGTTTGTATGAAAAATTAGCAAATATCCAAAATGAGTTAAAAGCACCAAAAGGACAGTATAACAAATTCGGTAATTATTATTATCGAAGCTGCGAAGATATTTTAGAAGCATTGAAACCGATATGCTTTAAATACCGCACAGCACTTATTGTTCAAGATGAATTGGAAAGCATGAACGAAAGATATTACATAAAGGCAGTGTGTGAATTACGCGATTGGGATAGTGATGATGTGATTATTACACATGCATTTGCTAGAGAGCCTATGACAAAAAAAGGAATGGACGACAGTCAAATAACGGGTACTGCTTCTAGCTATGCTCGTAAGTATGCTTTAAACGGTCTTTTTAACATTGATGATACAAAAGATGCTGATACAAACGAAGTGAAAGAAATAGAAAAGACGGCCAAGAAAGAACAAAAAATAACGCAGGAACAAAAAGATATTATTAAAAGCTATATTACTGATTTTTCGATTGATATAGTTGGTAATTTTATTAAAACTACTGGAAAAGATAAATTAAATTTGTTGACAAAAGACGAAGCCGATAAAGTTATTGAGTATTTAAAAAGCAATGAGTTCGGTGAAGCTATGGAAATGAAAGCGAAAAAAAATAATCGGGAGGGAAAAACAAATGTCAATTAATTGTGTCGCATTGGTAGGAAGACTAACAAGAGATCCAGAATTACGAAGGACCCAACAAGGTGATGCGGTTACTTCATTTACTTTAGCGGTAAATCGTAATTTTACAAGCAGAGATGGTCAACAACAAGCAGATTTTATTAATTGTGTCGTGTGGCGCAAACCTGCTGAAAATGTAAACCAATACTGTTCTAAAGGAAGTTTGGTAGGCGTGGAGGGCAGGATCCAAACACGCAGTTACGACAATTCACAAGGTCAAAAAGTAAATGTAGTTGAAGTTATTTGCAATAGTGTGCAGTTTTTGGAAACTAAACCAAAGGAAGAACCAAAGAACGAGTATGATGTTAAAGACCCAAGGTTTGATGATTTAAAGCAAAATCAATATGACATTATGGAAGACGATTTGCAGTTCTGATGATTAAACTTTTAGGGAAATATTTACATAGAGTAATCAATTACGAAACGGGAGATTTGGAGATTACTTTTACAATAAGTGATTACAACTCTAAAGCTAACACCGAGGAATTAGAAAAAGAGTTGTATTCACTTGAAATAAAAAAACCTAGGTCTAAAAGGTCATTAAATCAAAATGCGTATTTATGGACACTTATTCATGAATTGGCTTTGAAAATGGAAGAGGACGACATGGACGTGTATATAAAACTGCTTAATGAAACTAAAGCAAAATATGAAGTCTTAAAAGTATTGGCGATAGCTGAGAATGATCTTAAAAAATGTTTTAGAGTGGTTAAGCTTCTTAAATACGATGATACAAATAAAGATTATGCATATTTTCAATGCTATTATGGCTCGTCTACATTTACAACCGAAGAAATGTATAAATTAATTGATACTGCGATAAGCTGGTGTAATGAGTTAAATATACCAACGTTAGAGGGTGGTATATATGGCTGAATTTATTATCTATGGGCGTTTAGATGGACTTAACGAATATACAAGCGCCAATCGGTCTAACCGTTACAAAGGCAGTCAGATGAAACTTAAAAACGAATCTATCGTAATAGAAGCTATAAAGAGATATCAGCTACATAAAATAAAAAAATATCCTATCAAACTAAAGATTACATGGTATGAAAAAAATAAACGTCGTGATGTAGATAACATAACTTTCGCAACAAAATTTATTCAAGACGCATTAGTTAAACAAGGGATAATAATTGACGATAGCCAAAAGTATATAAATCAATTGCGGCATGATGTAAAAGTTGATAAAGAATACCCGAGAATAGAGGTGCAACTGATTGAAAACAATAATACAAGATAAAAAAGTATGTTACTTATGCGGTACAACTTTAAATTTAGAAGATCACCATTGCTTGAATGGGAGTGATAGGAAGAAATGTGAAGAAGATGGGCTAAAAGTATGGCTATGTGCTAATTGCCATCGCATAGCTCCTTATTCTGCTCATAGGAGTATAGAAACTAGGATAAGACTAAAACGTGTAGCACAAGCTAAATTTTTAGAAACTCATACACAAGTCGAGTGGTTTAGACGATATTATAAGAATTATTTATAGAGTATTATAAGAATTTAAAATTAAGGAGACATAGAAAAAATGAAAGTTAAAACATTAAAAACAAAACCAAAGTATTTTGAAATGCAGTTGAAAGGCTTAAAAAAATTTGAAGTTAGGAAAAATGATCGTGATTTTCAAGTTGGCGATATTTTATGCCTAGAAGAATTTGACCGCGATTATACCATGAGATTTTTCCATGTAGAGGTAACTTGTGTAATTGGTGATAGCGAATATTGCAAAGATGGCTACGTAGTTTTAGGAACACGAAAAAGGTTAGATTTAGATGCTAACTTGCTAAGATAGAAAACGAATATAGTAAAAGAGGTATTTAGAAATGTTAAAGATAGAAAAGATTAAAGAAAAGATTAAAAATTTTGATACAGATGTTACTGCTGATGAGATTCTCTCTTGCTGGTTACATCGAATTACGACAAATTCCAGTGTTAACAAACACAATTGCAGTGGATTAGTATGTTGTTCAGAGTGTTTAAGGTTGTCACTTATGGAATTATTAGAAGAATATAAAAAACCTGTTAAATTATCAAAATTTGAATATGAATATTTAAAGTTTGCTAAAGAGAATGGATACAACTTTATTGCAAGAGACATTAATAACAGATTGTATGGATTTGAAAAGCAACCTGAAAAGCAACCTGAAAAGCGTGATTCAATGTGGAGTAGTTGTGGTGATTATGTAGGCATGTTCAAGTCAACATTTAGTTTTGTTAAATGGGAAGATGAAGAACCGTGGAATATTGATAATATTCTAGCTAATTGCGAGGTAATTGAAAATGAATAAAGTACATATTAAAAATGAATTTCTAATTAATATTGCAATAGCCCAACGTATGTTTGATAAATTTAAAGACGAATTACAAAGAAGCGATAATTATGAAGTAAACGGAAAAGTATCACGGGAAACACGTAAATCAAGATTAAATATGTATCGAAAGATAATTAATGATGAATTGTTAGAAATAGAGCGCAATTATGGTGGGGGAAAATATAATTTTGAAATGGCTGAGGTAATGGAAGATGAATAGAAAAGAATACGAAGAAAGAATAGCAAAGCTAGAAAAAGAATTAGATTAATTATGTTCTGATTGTATGTTGTATAGAGGTGTTAAGGAAAAATATGTAATAGCAAGTACGCTATTTAGAGGTAAGTTTGCATTGGGTCGTATCGTTGATTGCAACCATATCTATAAAGCGATTGAGGAGAGCGGAAAGCAATGTTTATCACCTAGAGAAGTATTTAAAATATTTGTAAATAAGGAATGGCTTGATTATGATGAGTAAAGAAGAATGTGAAATAGCATTAGAAAACGCAGTAGATACAGGAATTATTAAAAAGGATCGGAACGTCTTAAACCAATTAATCGAAGAACATTTTAAACTAAAAGAAAATACATCGGAATTTAAGCACTTTAAGCTACATAGCGATAGTAGTTTAAAAAATCTAACGAAAGTTGAATTAATAGACTACATTAAGATGTTATACAATAATTGGGGCGTTACTGATGAGCAATTAAAAAACTGCATTGATAAAGCAAAAGAATTAAGTGATTCGAATGATGAACTAAGAGGACAATTATATTTTCCTGAGCCGTACAAATTTGAAGAGTTAAAGCCTAATATGTGGGTTTATGATATTAAAGTAAAATGGTTATTTAAAATTGTTTCTGTGGATATAAGGATTGAAGCTTTAAAGCACTATGTATTTATAGTTGAAAATAGAGACGGAAGCACTTCTTTAATAAATTTCGAAGAAAACCGTTTCTTTCCAGTGCTATGCGCTAATCTAGAGAGCTAAAAAAATGAGTAAGTTATATGCAATATACGATGAAAACGACTTTCCCGTATGTGTTGGAAGTTCTAAGGAATGTGCTGCATACATGGGAAAGAAATCATCGAAAACATTTATACAACATTGTACCAAGGTACGAGCAGGAATAATTAAACCTAAACTTAGAGGATATGTAATAGGAGAAGATCCACAAGGAAAGAGGTCGAAAAATGATAATAACGGATAAATTAAAAAATAATATAGAGATTGTAAATACTTATGTAGATAAATACGGTTGTGTGCCTAGAGACGGTACATTTTACAGTGAGGGAGGTGACTTAGATTACATATGCGGTTTATTTAAAAGCTATGAAAACTTTATAAAAGAATTGGGCTTCGAAGATTATGGATATAGAAAACTTAAAAAATACGGGGTCCACGATATAAGAAGAGGAAAATTAATTTATATTGGTTTCCTACGAGATATTAAAGAAGAGTTTTTTGAAGATAAATATACTTTAGAACATATAAAAAAGGCAACATACTCAAATAAACTCCTTGAAAACAGATATTTAATAAGAAAGGACATAGCATAATGAAAGAAAGCAAGTATTATCTACAAAATTGGAAGAAATGGAAACGCACTGTTCAGCTTTTGGAAGAAACTAGAGACGAACTAATGGACATGAAACGTGCTATTCCTATTGGAAGTGATAATATGCCAGGCGGGAACCACAGTAGCGTTATTGCCAAAATGCAAAAGATAATAGAACAATGCGATCAATACGATATTCTTATAAGCAATTATAATTTTCTTATTAATTCGCTGGAACGTGCGATAACTGTTTTAAACGAAGATGAAAAAGAAGTGTGCATTATATTTTCTAATAACCCAGATAATTCAGATGTAAGGGAAGCTTTAGCATCTAAACGCGGGTATTCGCGAGCAACGTTTTATCGAATTCTCGATGATGTATACATTAAGCTTAATATGTTGTTATGTTTAAGCCCGATAATGACGATTGATGATTATGATAAAGAAATCTATTGAGACTAAACTGGGACTAAAATAGGCTATTTATGTGTTATTATTGTATTGTGGGAAATTGGTTAATCCACACGGCGACATGTTTTTTAGTTATATTTCTAAACTCCTTTCATTTTTATAAAGCAGTCATTTGACTGCTTTTTTGTTATCTAAGACGATATTATTACTCTCCCTATAGTATCGTCTTAAATAACATAAGGGGGCATGAAAATGGACGATGATGAAGAATTAGACAACATAATAGATATATATTGGAGGTGCTTTAAGAATGGCAAAACACTTAACAGATGCGAAGAAAAAGAAAATAATAGCCGATTATGTAGGGTGCGGAAACTATTCGGAAGTAGCAAGAAAAAACAAGGTATCTAAAGATACTGTTAGGAGATTATGCAATCGCACGGATATTCTTCAAAAAGCGCAAGAGAAAAAAGAGCAAAATACCAAAGATATGCTTGAATACCTAGATAATAAAAAACAAGATGCAATGGAATTCATTGACATGGCGTTAGCGTCAATGATGGAACCAGAGAAACTAAAAAAATCAAGTGTGCAGGCATTAGCAACATCAATCGGGATTATAATAGATAAATTCACACCAACAGTACAAACAGATCAATCGTTAGAGAAATTAGACAAGGTATTGGAAAAAATAGGCGGTGTAATTTAATGGCATTTACACGAAAACAGCGTGAGTTTTTAGATAACGCTAATCATCGTTGGAATATAAAGCAAGGAGCGACACGTAGCGGTAAAACCTACTTAGATTACTTTGTTATTCCAAAACGAATAAGGCAAGTTGCTGGAAAAGATGGATTGGTTGTTATTTTAGGAAATACAAAGGGCACACTCCAAAGGAACGTAATAGAGCCTTTGCAAAATATATATGGAGAACAGTTAGTCGGCAATATTAGAAGCGATAATACCGCGAATATGTTCGGGGAGAAAGTATATTGCTTAGGAGCGGATAAGATTAACCAAGTAAACAGAATAAGAGGGGCAAGTATTAAATACTGCTATGGTGACGAGGTTGCGACATGGCACGAAGAAGTATTCACAATGCTTAAATCGCGTTTAGATAAGCCATATAGCAAGTTCGACGGAACTTTAAACCCCGAAAGTCCGCACCACTGGCTTAAAAAGTTTTTAGAAAGTGATGCAGATATATACTGTCAATCTTACACAATAGACGATAACCCGACACTTGACCCATCGTTTGTGGCTAATCTAAAGCAGGAATATGCTGGAACGGTATACTATGATCGTTATATCTTAGGATTATGGAAATCGGCCGAGGGTGTAATATATACGCAAATAGCAGATAGACCACAAGATTATGTTATCGATGTAGCACCGCCTATTATGTTTGCTACTATTGGAGTAGATTTTGGCGGTAACGGTTCGGCAACCACATTTAATTTAACGGGATATACTTCGGGAATGAACGAGGTAATAACTTTAAAAGAGTACTACCGTAAAGGCATTATGACACCTAAAGAATTAGAAGAAGATTTTGTGACGTTTGTAAAAGAGTGCAAACGCTTTTTTATTGTAACAGATGCTTACTGTGATAGCGCTGAGCAAACTCTTATAAGAGGGTTGAAAGTCGCAGTAGCAAAAGAGGGAATAGGGCTAAGCATACATAATGCAAGGAAAGGTGAAATAAACAACCGCATACGCTTTTTTTGTCGTTTACATGGCATAGGCAAGCATAAAATTATGCGCGAATGTAAATACACCTTAGAAGCATTTCAAACTGCTGTATGGGATGCTAAATACGTTACAAAGGATGTTAGGCTGGATGATGGAACATATAACATAGATAGTTTGGATGCGCAAGAATATGCGGTAGAGCCGTATATGAACCAAATTATCGATATATGGTAGGAGGCGTACAGATGTTTAAAAAGATAAAAAAGAAAGTAAAAGAGGTGGCTACGAAATTTATGGCAGACAGTGGAACGGGAAAAGAATTTAAAAATATTTTTGAATTGGGAGGTGTTCCTGCGTTTAACCAGTTTTATTATTTTGGTATCTTTCCATGGAAGTATATTTATAAAGGCTTTTATAAACCGTGGCATCGAGTGTTGTCACCTACGTTAAAAGACCCTATGCGAAAAAGAAATATAGAAACAATGGGAATTGCTAAAGCAGTATGTGCGGAACTGGCTGGATTAATATGGAGCGAGCAATGCGAAGTACATGTTTCTTCGGGAAAAGAACTCGGAGAAAATGAAACAGATCCTCTAGACGATTATATCCAAAAAGTTTTAAAAGATAATGCCTTTTTTACAAAGATGCAGGAACATATCGAGCAGTCTTTAGCACTTGGGGGCGGAGCACTAAAAGTTTGGGCGGAAGCAGATCATTTAGACGGTAAACCAGTACTAGGAAGCGAGCATATTGAAATTGGCTATGCTATGGCAGATCAGTTCGTGCCAACTGCATGGACAAACGCCAAGGTTACAGAGGGAGTATTTATAAGCCGAGAAGCAAAGAACGGGTATTATTACACGCGGTTAGAGTGGCATAAATGGAATGGAACTACATATGTAGTTGAAAATGAATTATTTAGAAGTGAAATTAAAAATATTAAAAATGCTAGCGGTGAAGTTGAACCGCAGGATATTTTAGGTTTTAGATATCCACTGCAAACAATATATCCATTTTTGAATGAATCAACTTCGATTGAACATGTAGAGGATAGTCTATTTTACTATTATAGAACAGCTATTGCGAACAACATTGACGATAACAGCCCATTAGGAGTAAGTATTTATGCTAATGCATTAGCAACATTACACGCGTTAGATGTTTGCTATGACAGTTTCGTACGCGAGTTTGTGTTAGGAAAGAAGAGAATAATTGTCCCAGCGAGTGCTGTTAGAATGGTGGTTGACCCTGAAACTGGCGAAAGAAAAAGATACTTTGATGCAAACGATGAAGTGTATGAAGCATTAGCAACGGATGATACAGAACAATTAAAAATACATGATAATTCTGTTGAGTTGAGAGTAGAAGAACACATAAGCGCAATTAATGCTTTTTTAAGCACCTTATGTTTACAACTGGGATTTAGTGCAGGAACGTTTACATTTGATAAAACACAAGGACTAAAAACCGCTACCGAGGTAATTTCAGAGAATTCCAAAACATATAAAACTATAAAATCACATCAATTACAAATAAAAGAAGCAATTGAAAAAATGATCAAAGGAATAGTTAATGTTGCGGATTTATACGACATTGATTATAAAGGGCAACGTGTTGGAAATATGGCTAATGATGATTTAGAGATTAAAGTAATCTTTGATGATTCAATCTTACAAGACCGACAAACAAACGTTAATGAGGGAATTGTATTAGTAAATAACGGTTTAATGTCTAAATTAACTTATATGGAAAAGGTGCTAGGGATGACGGGAGAAGAAGCACTTAAAGAAATAGAAAAAATAAAAAAAGAAAATCAAATAAATACAATAGCGGTTGATGATTTCGCTCTTGGCGGTGAAGAATAGTGGCAATGATAACGCGCCAACAAATATTAGAAATAAGTGAACCGTTTGAGGAAATGTATAGCGGTATAACTAATCAGATTCTAATAATGATGGCTGAGTACATTGGTAAAGATATTGACGAGCCGATTGAGGTTTGGCAACAAAAAAGGATCCAAGAAATTAATTTATTGTTAAAACATACGCAAAGTATTATAAGCAGTGGCGGATATCTAAGCACTACTAATAACACGTTAAATACCGTTATAGATAAAACTTTGGAGGATATAGAGCCAAAATTACAAGAAGCATCTAAAAACGGTCTGTTAAAGAAAACAACCGCTTATACAGCTAGCTTAAGCATCAATGAACTTAAGAAAAATATGAAAGAAGATTTCTTAATAACATTTAATACAATGGGTAATACCATGCAAAGTATGATATTGCAATTATTTAATAAAGCAGTAAATAATGTTGTTTCTGCATATAACACAAGAAGAAATGAGATATTAGACGAAGCCACAGAAAAGATAATGCATAGAGAAACAATGCAAAATGCTGTTGCAAGTGCAATAAGGCAAATAGCTAAAGAAAATATACCAGCATTTATAGATAAAGCAGGAAGAAAATGGACGGCCGAAGCCTATGCAAATATGTATGTGCGAACAAATGTTCACAACATGAGTATAGATACGGTTGTAAAAAGAAATGAAGATTATGGAAACGATTTATTTATTGTTTCTAAGCATAGCGGTGCAAGACCCAAATGCGCTCCGTGGCAAGGGAAGATAGTTTCAAAAAACAACAGAAAAGGAACAACAACCGATGCGAACGGAAAAAAAGTAAGTTTTATAGCTTTGTCAAGTACAAGTTACGGGCAGGCAGATGGATTGCTTGGTATTAACTGCGGGCATCAACTGTATCCGTTTATACCTAAACAATCGATTAATAACGTTAAGCCTTTATCAAAGGAACAGGAAAGAGAAAATAAACGTATATATGAAGAAAGCCAACGGCAGCGTGCTATTGAACGCGAAATCCGCGCATCAAAGACACAAGAGGAAATGTATAGAAAAGCGGGTTTAAGAGATGAAGCTGATAAGCAAAAAACTGTAACAAGTCAAAGGCAAGCTAAAATGAGACAGTTTATAAATGAAACAGGTCGAACACGACGATATGATCGCGAACAAATCGTTAAATAATGATAAAAAACAGGAGGGTAAACAATGGATTGCAAACATGAATTTATGGGCTATAAAGATGGAGTAACATGCCTTAAATGCGGTTTAAAAATGGGAGTGCAAGAATACCATGATTTTTTACAACAAAAAGAAGTAAAAGAACCTAAGAAGCCGACTACAAGAAGAAAAGGAGCTAAATAATGAATCCATATCAAGATTTAACATCATATTTAAAAATCGTATATCAAAATTTAGGAACTCTGCATCATAATTTAGTAGGCAAGAGTTTTTTTGTTATCCATCCATTATTGGGTGAATGGTACAACGAAATCGGTGAAATGACGGATGATTTAATTGAACGAGGTATTCCGTTAGGGTTTGCTGAACCGTCTATTAAAGACGCGGTTTTAGCTTACACAAACGATTTACTTGGCGTTGAGAACAGAGAATGTGAAGATACAATCATTCTTGCAAAAGATAATTTCATTAATATTGTTGAAAAAATGACAACTGCTAAAGACGGTTTACCCGTTGATGTTCAAAACAAGATTGATGAATATATTTATTATTTGCGTAAAGAAGCAGATTACAAAATGGGTCAATATCTAGGCGGTATGAAGAACACAGCGACAGTTGATATTGATGATGATTAAATAATTAGCATCTAAGAGTGCTTTTTATATTTTAGGACGTTTTATACGTCCTTTTATTTTGCCCTCGTCTATCGGCGTTAAATGTAGGCTTTCGGTTACGTCTGCATCCGTTAAATGTAGGCACACGTTATTTATTAGTTTAAACGCAGGAGGAAGAATGATGCCAAAACTAACAAGAAAAAGTGTACGTAGTGAAATTGTTAAGGCTGGAGTAAGTGAAGATAAAGCCAATGAATTATTAGAAAGCATTATGTCTATGTATGGAGCTAGCACTGCTGACATGGTTTCTAAAGAAGATTTGGAAGAACTTAAGCAAGAAGCGGTCAATGAAGCTATGAAAAACACACCTAAAGACTACAAAGAAAGTCAAGATTACAAAGATTTATTAGGAAGAGTACAAGAGTACGAAAAGAAAGACACTATCCGAACATTAACGGATAAAGGAGTTAAAAGCGACAAGTACGCGGAAATGCTCTTGGAAAGATTAGACAAAGAAAAAGACATTGATGAACAGCTTACGGCTTTTAAAGAGGAATATGCCGATATGTTCAATGTCGAACAACAAGAAGAGCCAAAACCTCAATTTGGAGCACAGCCAAAAGGCACTATGCCAAGTGGCAAAGAAGCACAAACGTTTGGGGATTTTTGGAGTTTTATGCCAAAAGAAAAGTAGGAGGAATTAATATATGGCAGATTTTGTGCAAACACCTTTAAATTATGCAGTTGACTACGCTAGAACACTAGCCAACGCTTATCCTTATTTATCATATTTTCCAGAGTTATGGGCAGGGCCAAACAATGAAAAATATAAACCAGTAAACGGGAAAACAGTAATGATCCCATCGATGACAGTTTCGGGGGCTAAAGCAGTTAACCGTGACAGTATCGACGGTAAATTTAATCGTAATTTCAACACTGAAATGCAACCCGTTACAATGATGATGGACAGAGAATGGGATACATTAGTTGATCCAATGGACATCAAGGAAACAAATCAAGTGGCTACTATTGCCAATGTAACAGAAACATTTAACCAATTCCAAAAAGTGCCTAAATTTTGGGCTTTTGCATAGTAATATGCATTAATTCTCCTCTAATTGCTGGGACATCCACTTCGTGGACAATCAGCAGCCAAGTGTGATATGATAGTGTTATCCTGAAATGGAAAGGAAGAACACTATGGAAATATGGAAACCGATAAAAGGATATGAAAAACTATACGAAGTTTCTGACAAAGGAAACGTAAGAAGCATTGATAGATATTGCAAAACGAACATAAAGAATGTTAATAAACGTTTGATAAAAGGAAAGATTCTAAATAAGAATTTAAAAAGAAATGGTTACTATACTGTTGATTTATCAAAAGATGGTAAAGTAAAAACAACGCTTATTCATCGTTTAGTAGCTGAAACATTTATTGATAATTCAAAAGGACTAAAGTATGTAAATCATATTGATAGTAACAGAAAAAATAATGATTGTTCTAATTTAGAATGGGTTACATCAAGCGAAAATAGGATACATGGAATAAAAAAAGGAAATGTAATCTTTAGACAAACAAAAAATGTTTTTTGTGTTGAAAAAAATATAGTTTTTGAACAAGCAAAAATAGCGGCTTTATGGATAATTGAAAATTATCCGGAAAGAACAAATGGAAAGAAAAAGGTTATAGCCGGAAATATTAGAAATTGTTGCCTAGAAAGAACTCCAAAAGCTTACGGTTTTACATGGGAATATCATAAAGGTTCAACGACTATCTCGAAAGAGAGTACACTTAAGTGAGTGGAAATGGGGAGCCCCTTAATATGAGGGTGAAGATATAGTCTGATCTATACAGTAATGTATAGCAGAGCACAAACACCAAATAGGTGTTTTTTATTTTGCTCGGGCATAGATTAACGACCTATGCTGAACATAAATGGAAATGGATGCATACATGGCTTCTAAATTGGCATCATATGCACAATCTTTCGGTACAGTAGATACAACTGTGTTAGATAAAGATACTATTTTAGAAACATGGGATGGATATTTAGCGTATATGGTTAACCAACGTATCAACCGTGATAGATTGGTAGCGTATATGACACCAGATGCGTATAAACTTTTAAAAGAAGCAGCGGGAATTACACGTTTTATCGATGCAGGCACTGGAATTAGAAATGTAGACCGAAATGTCGGGAAATTAGACGGAGTATTAATCCGAGAAGTACCAAAAGATATTATGCAAACAGCGTTTGACTTTACAGTAGGATGGAAAGTTGAATCTGACGCAAAAACTATTAATATGTTGTTAGTAGACCCTATGGCAATGATTGCTCCAGTAGTCTATGAAGTAGCTATGATGAGTGCACCAACTGCACAATCTAAAGGAAAATGGCTATATTACGAAAGATACTACTACGATGTATTTGCATTAGATAAACGTAGAGTAGGTATCCTAGCAAATATCACTACACCAACTCTTGGAACGTTTGAAGTTACGTCAACTGCTGGAGCTGAGACTAATCAAACAAATGTAGCAGTTACTGCTAAACCAATTCTTGGACAAAAATTAGTGTATAAAGTAGCTTCTAGCGCTTCAACACCTACATACGGACAAGATTTATCTAGCGGATGGACTGATTTACCAGATGATGGCGTAGTAACAGTCGCAGGATCAGAAACGAATATCACTGTTGCATTAGTTAATACAACTAAAGCGAATGGAGCTTTCGCGGTTGCAAGTGGTAATGCTACGATCGTTAAAAACGGCGGATAAGGGGTGATTGTATGGCATATATAAAATATGCTGATTTTACACAATTTTACGGCAGTGATTTGATGGATGAAGAAACGTTCAACAGTCTCGTTAATCCAGCATGTTCTAAAATTGATGAAATAACCCGTTTTAAGGTCGCTGAAGAGGGTTTAAACTCTTTAGCGCCTTTTATTCAAGAATTGTTTAAACGTGCGTGCATGGCTCAATGTGCGTACTATGGCTATTACGGTTTAGAAGTAGCCTATACTGGTGTGGCAGGGCAAGGCTTTACGGTTGGCAAAGTAAGCGTGGACAGCACTTATCAGTCAAAAGAAAGCGCAGGAAGAAATTACAATTCATTAAGCCCCGAAGCGGTAAGTCTGCTTGAACAAACTGGGCTGTTAAATAGGAGTGTTGGAGTATTCTCAGACCCATCCCTAAACGTATTCTGGCCGATATAGCCACATTAAAAGTAATTACCAGTATAAACGAATGGCAAAAGCCCGTTATGCAGTCTTATGATTTAAAATTTGTACATATGCAAAACACAAACGAAGTACGAAGAACAACAGATAACACTGAGGTCGTTCTTCGCTCAATATTATATTACGATTGTAGGTTGTCTAAGCCGAATTTGAACTTATGGGTATTAAATAACCAATCACTTGGAAACGGTGCTAGAATGAGTATTATTTATCAAGAGCAGACATATACTGTTCAAACTTGCGATTTAGTACCCGATGATACTGGCAAACCGCATCATTATGAACTTGGGTTAGTTTAGTGAGCGTTAAAGTTACATTAAATAAACGAAGAGTTCTAAAAAGAATTACGAGCGGTGCCGATAATGCTAGAGCGGTGTTAACAGAACAAGTTTATCAGGACAGTGAAGAATATACCCCTCGTGATAAAGGGAAACTTATAGAAACGGCGCGAATTGATTCTAAAAACGGAACAATTACATATACCCAGCCATATGCTAAAAAATTATGGAATGGTATAGACTATAATTTTTCTAAAGATAAAAGTGCTAAAGCCACTTATGAGTGGTGTGATGCAGCTAAAACAGACCATAACAAGGACTGGCAGAAAGTTGCTCAACAAGCATTTAAAGAGGGGATGAAATAATGGACATCGAGATTATAAACATTCTAACGGCTCTTATTAAGGCACAGTATCAAGGAAGCTTAGTTTTTGGTACAAATATACCCGATAATAGTTTGGCGCTTCTATGGCGGTCAAATCCGCAAGAAATATATATGTGCAAAGACAGTTATAATCATATGAACGTAAGGCTTAACGGAAAAAATAAAGATCAAGAGGAAATATGCAGTACACTAAACCAACTGCACTACTTTTTAAGCAAATTAAAAAGCAATCAAATTGAATTAGGCGAACATACGCAAATCATTGATATACAAACATCCTCAAGCCCAGAACTGATAGGGGTAGAGGAAAACGGTCAATGGATTTACGGATCAAGCCTTTTAATTAAATATTATATTAAATAGGAGGAAATAAAATGGCTGACGGAGATTTCAAAGCACAGGTACAAGTAGAACCAGTTTATAATTATACGGTTGCGATTGACACTACACCCGATACAACAGCGACATGGTCACCATTATGTGCAGGTATCGAAAACTTTAGCGAATCATTGAATGAACAAGTACAACAGTTCTTTTTTATGTGCGGTAAAGGATTTGCGAATAACTATGTTACAGGAATGGCACCATCATTGACAATTACTGGGCGCAGAGTTAAAGGTGATGCAGCACAAGAGTATATCTTTGGTGTTAAATACGCTTTAATGAAAAAAAGAGAAACACAATTACAAATTTCGCAATTAGATGCTACGGGAGCAAATACGCAAACAATTACATGTAATGTAACAATTCAAAACATTGTAGAGATTAACGGAAATGCTACAGACCCGTCACAAATCAGCTTCGATTTGGCATTTAATGGAACACCAACGTTAAAAAGTACGCCAGTAGGGGGATAACCCCTACTTTTTATATATATTAGGAGGATGAATCATGTATAAAATCAAAAGGAAAGAAAATTTAATTGATACTTTGCAATTTGAAAACTCTAAAGGAGAAAAACTAACAATAGAAGTAAAAATTAATCTTTTGGAAAAAATTAATTCGTATCAAAAAGCGTATAGAGCGGTTGAAATTTCACAGATTGAGATACAAAAAGGCTCTAAGGATATGCGTAAACTAGGTAACGCAATCATTGATGTAATCGAGGTTGTATTTGGAGAGGACAACGGCAAAAAAATGATAACATTCTATGATGGTGATTATGCAGAATTATTAATTGATTTGTGGCCTTTTATTGTAAATAAAGTCAATCCAGCATTTATCAAGGCAAAAAAACAACGAGAAAAAGAAATAAAAGAAAATATTAAAAAGCTATGAAATTATATGATGAATTGCCGATAACAATAAAATATAATGGGCACAACTATAGAATTTTACCTTATTTTAATAGGGTTTTATACTGTTTGGAAGTATTTAAAAATAATCTTTATAGCGATGAAGAAAAAATTCATATTTGTTATAAGGTGCTTGTAAAAAATAAATTTATGACAATTTCTTTTTTAGATAAGACTAGAATATTAAACATGATTTTTAAAATGCTTTTTGAAGATAAAAACAAGCGTAAAGAAAATAAAAAATCTTTTGATTTTACGCAGGATGCTAAATATATATATGCGGGGTTTATGCAATGTTACGGCATAAACCTTTTTGAATACAAAAATAAATTGCATTGGTGGGAATTTAACGCATTGTTTCAAGGACTATCAAGGGATACTCGGATAATGCAGATAATCGATATTCGTACTCGACCTATTCCTAGAAGAGACAAAACAAATGGCGAGTATATAAACGAACTTTTAAAGCAAAAAGCAGAGTATAAATTGGAACTAAGTCAAGAGGAACAAGAAAAAGAAATACAACAATCACTTGGCGATTTATTTAGTGCTTTATCAAATATGGCCGAAAAGGAGTGATGATATGGCAGATGGTGATGTAGTTTATAAAGTTGAGGTTGATGATAAAGAAGTTGACAAGCAACTTAATGCGGTTAACTCAAAAATTAAAGAAAGCAGTCAAGAAACTTCGGATAAACAAAAGAAAGATTATAAAGAAACGTCAAAAGAGTTTAAAAAACAATCTAATGAAGTAGTAAAAGAAAATAAAAATACCAATAAATCTATAACCGATGACAGTAGTGGTACAGCTGGAACGCTAAAAGAGGTTTTTGTAAATGCAGCCGATGAAATTGGATTGTCATTTTCAAATTTAACAAAAGCGGGGATTATTGGCGGTTTAGCTGGTTTAAGTGCTAAAGCAGTGTCGGGAGCAGTTGATTTTGATAAAGCGATGAATCAATTTGTTGCAAGCACGGGAGTAGCTAATGAAAAATTAAAAGATTATGAAAACATTTTAAAAAATGTTTACGCTAACAACTACGGTGAAAGTTTCGATGACATAGCCGAAGCTATGAAAGAAATTAGAACACAGATTGGACCTGTAGTTGATAATTGGGATCCTACTGCTCTACAAGAATTTACTGAGAGCGCCTTTGCTTTACGAGATACATTCGGTTATGACATTCAAGAATCAGTTAGAGCAGCTAATGCCATGATTAATAATTTTGGAATTGACGGTTTAGATGCTATGAATTTAATTGCCAACGGAGCGCAAAACGGATTGGATTTTAGTGGCGAATTGTTGGATAGTATTAGTGAATATTCTGTCCAATTTGCAAAAATGGGCTTTACGGCTGATGAAATGTTCAAGATATTTTCTGCTGGCGCAGAAAATGGCGCATTTAATCTTGACAAAATAGGTGATGCTATTAAAGAAAATGCTATAAGGGTTATAGATTATTCAAACACAACACAAGATGCTTACAAACAGTTGGGATTAGACGTTGATGATATGTCAAAGAAGTTTGCAAGTGGTGGTGACGAAGCAAGAGAAGCATTTGACCAAGTTATGACGGGGTTGATTGCGTTGGATGATCCAGTTAAGCAAAATACAATAGGTGTAGAACTATTTGGTACTATGTGGGAAGATTTAGGACCGACAGTTGTTGGGGCATTATCAAACATTGAAGATGGCGCTTATGGAACAGCGGATGCCATGGAAATGATTAAAAAGGTTAAATATGATGATTTAGGTTCTATGTTTGAGGGTTTAACTCGACAAATAGAGTTGTTAATACTTCCATTAGGGGAAGCGCTTATTCCGATTTTGACGGCTTTGGTTCAAACTGTATTACCTATACTACAATCACTTTTACCGCCGTTAATAGAGGTTCTTAACGCTGTAATAACTCCAATTTTGGGTATTATTCAAAGTTTAACACCGTTGATTGATACTATTACAAATGCTTTAACTCCAATTGTACAGTCATTAACTGTCTTGTTTCAAGACGTGTTTGGGATAATTGCTAAAATAGTGTCCGAAACTATAACCGATATAGTAGCTTTTATACAACCTATTATTACTTTTATTAGTGCAATATTAACACCGACTATTCAAGCGCTCACACCATTGTTTACGGGAATATTTGGGAGTATTGCAAACACAGTTTCAAGCGTGATTAATAACATTAAAGGAATATTAAGCGGTATTGTGAGCTTTATAAGCGGTGTATTTTCGGGAAATTGGCGTCAAGCATGGGAGGGGATAAAACAAATATTCTCTAACATAGTAAGTGGCTTTGCTAACATATTCAAAAGCCCGATAAACTGGATAATAGACGGAATCAATACGTTTATAAGCGGTTTAAATAAAATAAAAATTCCCGATTGGGTTCCAGTTGTAGGCGGAAAAGGTTTTAACATTGGGAAGATACCAAGATTAAAAGTTGGTATGGATTATGTACCAAGTGATTTTTTCCCTGCGTATTTGGATAAAGGCGAAATGGTACTTACAGCACCCGAAGCGCAAAAAGTACGCTCATACGGCGGAATACAAGGTATAGAGAGTATGTTAAGCGCCAATCTTATTACAAACAATGAAATGGGTCTTGATTATGGAAAACTAGCCGAAGCAATGGCGGGTGTTACTATACCGATTTATCTAGACGGCAAAGTCGTAGGCTATAGTATAACGGGCTCAGTCGATCAAAACATGGGAATTATAACTTCACGCAAAGGGAGATACGGAATATGAGAGAAGATGTAAGATTTAAAATCAATAATGATGATTTTTTGTTAAGCGATTATCATTTGTGTGTTGAATCATATTCTATTGGTATCCCCGAGGTTAAGAGCTTTTTTCAAGAGATACCGTATTCTAATGTTGTTTATGACTATACAGAATATTTTGGAAGTCCTACATATAGCCAACGCACAATAACTATAAATTGCAAACTAATGAAATCGACACCGTGCTGGCAAAAAATAATGCAAAAAGTTCTTGAGCTCATGCACGGTCAAAGAGGTACGTTCAGTTTCGCAAGCGATAGTGAGTGGTATTATAATGGGAGAATTTCTATTAATACGGATGTTCATGATAATTGGAATTTTGCTATCGTTACATTAACGATAATTTGTGATCCGTTAAAAACGAACATGGAGGGGGCGAGCAAACTTTGAAATTAAAATTAATGTGCGATGCCGATATATTGTTTGACAGTACGACAAATATGTATAAAGCTATGTCAATCGATTTAACTGAACAAGTTAATACAACTAATACATTGGTGTTTACTCTCCCGCCTTTTAATCCTAATTATGATAAACCGCAAAAAATGACGTCTGTAATCGAATTATATAGAAATGATGCCCTTGTGTTTGAGGGGCGGGTGCTGTATACCGATGATGATATTTTGGGCAATAGAACATTTACTTGCGAGGGTTCTTTAGCTTATTTCCTTGACAGTATAGTAAGACCTAATACAACGCAGGATACAACTATCCGCGATTATCTTCAAGGTCTTTTAAATCAGCATAACACACAAGTTGAAGAACAAAAGCGATTTACACTTGGAATTGTTAATGTTACCAATACAACTGACAATGTATATCGTATAGACAATGATTATTCAAATACATTAACAGTAATGCAAGAAAAATTAGTTAACCGTTTAGGCGGATATTTAAGGGTTAGAAAAGAAAACAACGTAAGATATCTTGATTACTTGGAAGAGTATGGAACAACATCAAATCAAACTATAGAATTTCAAAAAAATATATTAGATTTGGCACAGCGTATATCTGCGGAAAATGTAATAACTGCGCTAATACCTTTAGGTGTTAAAAATGAAGAAACGGGGTTACCGCTAACGATTGAAAGCGTGAATGACGGTAAAGATTATTTAGTAAATGAAACTGCCGTAAGCCTATTTGGCTATATATACGGTAAGAACGAGTGGGAAGATGTTACATTACCCGAAAACCTAAAAACAAAGGGAGAAGCCTTTTTGCAGGAAAATATAAAAGCTTCGTGGAGCATAGAAGTAAATGCCACTGATTTATCGATGCTAGACGTATCGATTGATACATTGGATTTGGGAATGAGTGTTCCAGTTATATCCGTACCGCATAAATTAGACGAAAATTTTACAATTAAGAAAAAAGAAACTAAATATCTGCAACCGCAAGATAGCGAAATAACTTTAGACACTGTCATAAAACGAAACACTGATCAAGTTTCAAGCACTGACCGACAATTAGGACAGTTGGAAACAATACAGACTGACAGATTTATGGCTATTGTGAAAGAACAGACCAATTTAATTACGGGCGGTTCGGGCGGAAATATGCAGTATGGATTTAATGACAATGGTTTACCGAGTGAAATCTTTTTTCTAGACAATCCCGATAAAGAACTAGCAAAAAAAGTATTAAGAATAAATCAAAACGGGATTGGGTTTTCGAAAAATGGGATTAATGGTCCTTTTGAAACGGCATGGACATTAGACGGCGTATTTAATGCTAATTATATTACCGCTGGTATTCTACAAGGAATACAAATAATTGCAGATTTAGGTATGCTTGGCGGTTGGACAATGGACAGTACATCTCTGTCAAGCGGAAGTACGGTCGGAATTATTCTAGATTCAAGCGAACCAAGCATTGCGACATATCATCCTGATACGGATTATATCGGCATGAAAATGTATAATGGTGGATTGGCTATATACTCTTACGCTAATAAAGGGACATACGTAGGACAATTGTCAAGCGGAGCAGATGGAACGGTGCTGCAGGGCGCATATGGACACAATTTATCTCTCGGTATAAGTACAGATAACACAAATACTGCTCTTGATGGTTATTTAGTTATGGATAATGGCGAAGTGTCATGCTATAAAACGTTAAATATGCGCGGACACAGTATAATAAATCAATCAGACAAACGATTAAAGAAAAATATAAAAGATATAGATTGTTCTTTTGTATATGATTTAGAAGTAAAACAATTTGATTACTTAAACGGTGATAAAAACAGGATTGGTATACTTGCAAATGATTATACGAACAAAGGCTATTCTAAATATTTTCTACATAAAGGAAAAGACGGGTATTATGGTGTAGATTACCAAAATATTATGAATGCACTGATTAAATGTGTGCAGGAACAAAACAACCGTATAAAAGCGTTAGAAAGGGGAACAAAATGATATTTAGTACAATAACACAAAACAATCTTAATTTAACCGCTGATACTACCGAAATCCCAGCACAGTATAGCAATAATATACAGTTTAAATTTATTCAAGACAATGAACGTTTTAGCGGATATATACCGACTATTTATATTGGTGTATATGACAGTGCGATGATAGAGTGCGGCGACGTTATTAGTGCTGGTGGTGCGGTTGTTGTAGACGGTGACGGTGTGTTCGCTATATCTAATGAAATAATGTATCGTAACGGCTTTTTAGCGGTTGGGGTAACATTAACCAACAATGACGAGAACGTATCTCTAAAGCCCGTTATTTACCGTATACAAGCAAGTGTTGGTGGATTAAGTCCATTACCGCCAGATGAGGGCGAATGGCAACAGGTTGTTAAGGCATTTGTTGAAACACTGTTTAATAACTGGTCTGCTGAAAATCTCGATCCAATAAAAGCACAGCTTGAAGAACTTATCTCTACAGCACAAACACAACAAGAAAAAATAACATCTCAGCAAACGCAGATTGATAATGCAATTGGAAACATGGGAGATTATGAAATCGTACAAGAAGACCCCGTACAAATAAGATTTAAAAAAGGTGATGGAACATTCGGGGAAACTGTTGATTTAGGCGACGGATTAGCATCTAAAGCAATGGTAAATGCTGGCTATTATACTTATAAAGGTATTAGTTATGATGGTTCTGCAAGTAATAACGGGATTGACGTTGCAAAAATAGACGGAGCATATTCGCAAGAAACTACAAACGGGTTTCAATTATTCGACGCTAGTAAACTGCCTACTAAATCTCAAGGTGGTGCTACAGTAACTAACAACGATGATGGTTCGTTCACAATTAGCGGAAGTGGAAATTTGACGGAAACTTTCTCTATTGTATATCAATATAGTCACGAAGAAACTTTAAAATTATTAAAAGTTGGGGGTATAAAATTAGATACCGGAAACATAACATGTCCATTTTTGGAATGGCAATTAAGATATAACGGTAAAACCATCGCTTTGAATAATTTTAGTAATGAAATATCAACCAACACTATAACTCAAGAAGCGCTAGACGCAAGTGATTGTTTTATTAGAATTTTATTTTTTGGTGAAAAAGATTCAGCAATTCAAACAGGAACTGTTAAACCAATGCTCTACCAAGACGGAGACGGAACTTTTGAGCCATTCACGGGCGGTATTGCTAGTCCTAACCCCGAATATCCTCAAGAGCCTAAGTTTGTTGGTGATTACAACGAGGGTACGCAAAAATATGATATTGACTTTATGACGAGTGGGAAGAATTTGTTTAACATTAATGGTAATGTAAATGTTAATGGTTATAATGGCTCACAAGTAAATCTTAACACGGTCGAAGATGGAATATTAACGTGTAACGTAAACGGTGATAATGCTCATGGCGTTGGTCAAAGGTTGTATGGTTTAAAGGGTAAAGCAATTTCAGTGTCTGCTAAAATAAAATCATTTGGAGAGGCTACGTCTGCTAAGGTTCTTATATATGATGGCGGTGGAAACTATAGGTCATACTCATATATATCGACGCCCGATAATGTTTCGGCTATTAATAACTATACTTGTCAAACCGATGATGTTGTCGTAGCGTTTGTAAGTGTTGGCGGTACAGGAGCGCAATTCTACGATATTATGGTAAACTATGGTGCAAAATTCGTTGATTACGAACCATTCACAGGTTTTGAAACCACAACCCTACAACTAAACCAACCGTTACGAGCGTTGCCGAATGGTGTTAAGGACACAATAGAAAACGGTATTGCTACAAGACGAGTTGGAGTTGTGACATTTGATGGAAGTAGCGATGAAGCTTGGAAAGAATACACTGGTTCTACTAAAACAGTTCATACTTATATGATAAATTTAGATAAGCCGAGAGGTATAAACGATGCTATATGTGACAAGTTAGTATATATTCAAGACTGTTGGAAAAAAAATATTGAATTTAGTTATTCAACTTTTGCGGTTGGACGTGGTTTTTATGTTAATACGAACAGTGAAATTTCCACAGTAGACCAATTTAAAACTTGGCTACAATCTAACCCTATTACCGTATGGTATGAACTTGCTACGCCAACTACAGAACAAATCACGTTGCCTACTCTACCGAGTTGGTATCCTTATACTAATGCGCGGGTTGAAACTGAATTGCAACCTAGCTTTGTAGAATGGTATATCAAAACCGCAGGAGTTAACCAAAATGATTTAACCGTTATTAAAGAAGATATATCGCAATTACAAACCGAAACCACGCAGTTAAACGATGATGTTACAAGGCTTATGGGAGCTTTTACATCGGTGACAGATTTAACTAAGCAATTATTCTTGCTTATGCATCGTGTAGGTGATATTATTTTCAGCACTTCCGATGAAAACCCAAGTACAATTTACGGTGGAACATGGGTAGCGTGGGGAAAAGGTCAAGTACCAGTTGGTGTCGACACAAGCGATAGTGATTTCAACACTGTAGAAAAAACGGGCGGAGAAAAAGAACATACATTGACTGTCGATGAAATGCCATCACACACACATGCCCAGTACGTGACCTCAGACAACGTAAGTGGTGGAGGAATTAGAGTTGACTATACAAAAGATGGTGCATCGTTACCATACCTGCAAGGTATTGACACTGGATCATCTGGCGGAAACCAACCACATAACAACATACAGCCGTATATAACTTGTTATATGTGGAAAAGAACTGCATAAAAACTTAAAGGCCGAAAGGCCTTTTTAATATTAATAAAGTGAGGTAATTTTATGAACAAAATTAATTTAAAAATCAGATTAAAAAATCCCGTGTTTATTGCACAAATTGTATTAGCTGTTTTAACGCCTATTTTAGCTTATGCGGGGCTTACCGCACAAGATTTAACAACATGGGGAGCGTTAGGAAAACTGCTTTTAAACGCTGTTTCTAACCCTTATGTACTATCTTTGGTGATTGTATCTGTATGGAATGCAATCAACGACCCTACTACAAGCGGAGTAGCAGATAGCGAACGTGCACTAAATTACACTGAGCCTAAAAAGGATTAGCATTATGAACGAAGCGGAAATGATAGGCTCTGTTATTGCAGGAGGGGTAGCAATTTTTAGCTTTGTTACCCCTATGCTTAAGCTAAATTCGAACATAACACGTATGAACACACTGCTTGAAAGGATAATCGAAGATAACAACCGACAAGACAAGCGGTTAGATGCACATAGTGAACGGCTTGACGTTATCGTAGAACAGCAACGCAGAAACGAAAAAATAATTGATATACATGAATTGCGTATCAACAATTTAGAAAATAGAAATTAAGGAGGAAAATAAAATGGCAACAGTAAATGAATTATTAAATCAAGCACGGGCTTGGATTGGAAAAAAGGAATCAAATGGAAGTCATAAAGAGATTATTGATATTTATAATGGTCACAAACCATTAGCAAGAGGTTACAAAGTAAAATATACAGACAGTTGGTGTGCTACTTTTATTAGTGCATTAGCTATTAAATGTAATTGTACGGATATTATTCCAACTGAAGCATCATGCGGAAAAATGATCGAACTGTTTAAAAATATTGGGTGTTGGCAAGAAGATGGCAATGTCACACCTAATCCGGGAGATATTATTTTTTATGACTGGGATAAAAAAGATGGTTGGCCAGAACACGTTGGAATTGTAGAAAGTGTATCAGGCAATCAAATTACTGTAATTGAAGGTAATAAATCGGATGCAGTAGCTCGTAGAACTATTGCAGTTGGCAATGCATCTATTCGAGGTTATGGGGTACCAAAGTATAATAATGGAGCCGTAGATCAACAGCCAACACCACCAAAACAAGATAACAGTGTAAATTATAAAGTAAGAGTAAATACGCCAAGCGGTGTAAACTGTCGTAATGCTCCAAACGGTGCAAAAGTTAAGGCTTGTGCCAATAATACAGAATTAACTATCTCTAAAGAGGAAAATGGTTGGGGCTATACAGGTGAAGGCTGGGTATCTCTACAATATTGTACTAAAATTCAAGATAGTGTAGCACAAAATTTAGGGACTTATGAAGTTATTGCCAGTGATTTAAGTGTTCGTACTGGTCCTGGAGAAAATTATAGAAGAAAAACATATAAT
>OGJZ01000833.1_pt1 | contig 32848 bp, 28 predicted proteins | sample 1572321 | NCBI WGS metagenome assembly OGJZ01 (sample SAMEA2582086, study PRJEB24529) | metagenome | biome: Human gut stool | place: China | collected 2011 | reverse complement strand
ATTAAATAATAATAGTATAACCCATGGCAAAGAAAACAGTAGCAAGTTTGCACGATGGTTCTAAGGAAGGTCGTGCTTATACGAAGGTTATCAAGATGGTTAAGTCTCCGAAGACCGGTGCTTACATCTTCGATGAGCAAATGGTTCCTAACGAAAAAGTACAGGACTTTTTCAAGAAATAAGATAAATGCAGTTGCTGCAAGGCACTGATTACTTATAAAGCTCCTCTCGCCGATATATCGGCGGGGGGATTTTTTTTGCTATTAAATCGTTTCGGCTTTTATTATTTGTTAATTTTGTTATATCTTTGTGGCATAATGTATTGTACAAAAAAGTAGACTATGGGATTTTTTAGTTTTTTCTCAAAAGAAAAGAAGGAAACATTAGATAAAGGATTATCTAAAACAAAAGAGAGTGTGTTCGGGAAGATTGCCCGTGCTATAGCCGGTAAATCGAAAGTGGATGATGAGGTGCTGGATAATCTGGAAGAGGTGTTGATTACTTCGGATGTGGGCGTAGAAACTACGTTGAAGATTATAGAACGTATCGAGAAGCGTGCCGCAGACGAGAAATATATGAATGCGAAGGAGCTGAATGTGATTCTGCGCGATGAAATCGCTGCTTTGCTCACAGAGAACAACTCGGATGATGTGGACGACTTTGAAACTCCTGTTACGAAGAAACCATACGTGGTTATGGTAGTGGGAGTGAATGGTGTAGGAAAAACCACGACTATAGGCAAACTGGCTTATCAGTTTAAGAAAGCCGGCAAATCCGTTTATCTGGGTGCTGCCGATACTTTCCGTGCAGCGGCGGTGGAGCAGCTGGTTATCTGGGGCGAACGTGTGGGAGTTCCCGTTATCAAGCAGAAAATGGGTGCTGACCCTGCTTCTGTGGCATTTGATACTTTGAGTTCAGCGGTAGCCAATAATGCCGATGTGGTGATTATAGATACCGCCGGGCGTCTGCATAATAAAGTGGGTCTGATGAATGAGCTGACCAAAATTAAGAATGTAATGAAAAAGGTTGTGCCGGATGCTCCGAATGAGGTACTGCTTGTTTTGGACGGTTCCACCGGACAGAACGCATTTGAGCAGGCCAAGCAGTTTACTTTGGCAACGGAGGTTACGGCAATGGCTGTAACCAAGCTGGACGGAACGGCTAAAGGCGGTGTTGTAATCGGAATCTCCGACCAGTTTAAGATTCCGGTAAAGTACATCGGTCTGGGAGAAGGTATAGAGGACTTGCAGGTGTTTCGTAAAAAAGAGTTTGTCGATTCGTTGTTCGGAGGGAATGCATGAAACGGAAAACCATTGATATCATAACATTAGGCTGCTCTAAAAATTTAGTGGACTCGGAGCATTTGATGCGCCAGTTGGAGGAAGCGGGTTTTCATGTGACGCATGATGCCGAGCGTCCGAAAGGAGAGATTGCCGTAATTAATACCTGCGGTTTCATCGGCGATGCAAAAGAGGAGTCCATCAATATGATTCTTGAATTTGCACAGGCCAAGGAAGAAGGCGAACTGGAGAAACTCTATGTCATGGGTTGCCTTTCGGAACGTTACCTGAAGGAACTGGCGATTGAGATTCCTCAGGTGGATAAGTTTTACGGCAAGTTCAATTGGAAAGAGTTGCTGCAGGATTTGGGTAAGGCATACCATGAGGAACTGCACATAGAGCGTACATTGACCACTCCCCAGCATTATGCTTATCTGAAAATATCGGAAGGGTGCGACCGCAAATGCTCTTATTGTGCCATTCCTATTATTACAGGCCGGCATGTGTCGCGTCCTATGGAAGAAATTCTGGATGAGGTGAAGTATCTTGTGGCTCGCGGAGTGAAAGAGTTTCAGGTTATTGCGCAGGAGTTGACCTATTATGGCGTAGATTTATATAAGAGGCAGATGTTGCCCCAATTAATTGAAAAAATCTCAGAAATTCCGGGTGTGGAATGGATACGTTTGCATTATGCTTATCCGGCTCATTTCCCGATGGATTTATTCCGCGTGATGCGCGAGCGTCCCAATGTATGTAAATATATGGATATTGCCTTGCAGCATATCAGTGATAATATGCTGGAGAAAATGCGCCGTCATGTTACCAAAGAGGATACTTATCGGCTGATAGAAAAGTTCCGTGAAGAAGTGCAGGGAATTCATTTGCGTACTACGCTTATGGTGGGGCATCCAGGAGAAACGGAAGCTGACTTTGAAGAGTTGAAGGAGTTTGTCCGCAAGGTGCGCTTCGATAGAATGGGGGCATTTGCATATTCCGAGGAGGAAGGTACGTATGCCGCTGCCCATTACGAAGACAGCATTCCTCAAGAAGTAAAGCAAGCCCGGTTGGATGAATTGATGTCCATCCAACAAGGTATTTCCGCTGAACTGAGCGCGGCAAAGATAGGCAGGCAGATGAAAGTGATAATCGACCGTTTGGAAGGTGATTACTATATCGGACGTACGGAGTTCGATTCTCCCGAAGTAGACCCGGAAGTGCTGATTGAATGTGGTGATGAACCGCTGGAGATTGGCGGCTTTTATCGGGTAGAGATAATAAACTCCGATGATTTCGACCTTTTTGGACGGATTATTTAAACATTTCCTTTCGTACTTCTTGTGTATGTGGGGAAGATTTGCTAATATAGCACCGTAGTTCACAATTTTAAAGCTTGGATTTTGAATAACAAAGAATTTACTTCGGAATTGTCACGCAGGTTGGGGTATACTTTGAAGGATACTTCGGAATTGGTTACATCTTTACTGTCGGATATGACGCGGCAACTGGAAGAAGGAAATACGATTTCCATACAAGGCTTTGGAACATTCGAAGTGAAAAAGAAAGCGGAACGTATATCCGTAAATCCAACAACCAAACAGCGTATGCTGGTTCCACCTAAACTGGTGCTGACTTATAAACCCAGTACCTTGCTAAAGGATAAGTTTAAGTAATCTTTCTTTTTAAATCTTCCATATTATGAATGAAAAACTAAACATACAGGATCTGATTGACTTGCTGGCTGAAAAGCATGGCATGAGCAAGAAGAATGCCGATAGTTTTGTGAAAGAGTTTTTCCAACTGATTGAAGAAGCGTTGGAAAAAGACAAGTATGTGAAGATTAAAGGCCTGGGCGCTTTTAAACTGATTGATGTGGAAAGCCGGGAGAGTGTAAATGTCAATACTGGGGAACGCTTTGAGATACAGGGCCATACCAAAGTCTCATTTACTCCGGAACCTGCTCTGAAAGATATTATCAATAAGCCGTTTGCACATTTTGAAACAGTAGTGCTCAATGAAGGTACTGTTTTAGAAGATACCCCTGTAGATAGTGGCAGTGAGGAAGATGAAGATACGGAGCAGAAAGTGGAAGATGTTGTGCCGGAAGTGGTTGCCGGTAGTACGGTTGAGATACCGGAGATTGCGGAAAAAACCGATAGCCCTGTCGAACCGGAACCTGTAGAAGAAGCCGTTGTTCCTGTGGAGACTGTGGCTTCGGAGGAAGTTAATGAAGAGAGGGTGGAGGTTATCAAAACTGCCGGCCCGGCTGAATCTTCCGCAATGAAATACTTCATTGCCATCGTGGCTCTTGTGGTATTGCTATGTGCAGGGACCGTCGCTTATTTGTATTATCCTGATTGGTTTGACGGACTATCGGCTGAACCGCCTGTGGAGGAAACCGCTGGCAATGAAGCTGGCAATGAGGCAGGTAATACGGCTTTGATGGATAGTGTCGGTGTTAAGGATAGTGTGGCGATTGCCGTAAAAGATACTGTGTCGAAGAAGCAGATTGCTGAGCCTGTAATAAAACAGCAGGAAGCACCGGTTGCCGTCAAACAGCCTGTGGCAGCTGCTACATCTGCTTCCCAGCCGAAAAAGCAGAAGAAAGTTGAGTATGTACCCGATTCTACCAATTATACCATTGCAGGAACGCAGGCGACATACACGATAAAGCCGGGTGAGACATTGACCAGAGTGGCTCTTCGTTTTTATGGAACTAAAGCGTTATATCCATATATAGTAAAACATAATCCGGACGTTATCAAAAAACCGGATAATGTACCTGCGGGCACAACAATAAAGATACCTAAATTAGTGAAGAAGCAGTAAAAAGATACTGCTTCTTTTTTGTTAAATACTCAGAGCTTGTTTAAATGTTCTTGAAGAAGTATTTTTTCAGTTCCTTTTGAGTTTCTTCCCGGTCTGTTTTCCTCTTTTTATCCGTTACATAGCCTGCTATGCTCTTAGTAAAAACAGAAAAATATTTTCAAAGAAGAACTCTTGAAAAGAATGCTGAACAAAATTAAACAGGCTCTAAACTCTATGAAAGTAGTTTAATCTAAAGGTTTCACATTGTTTTTTAATAAAAATTAGTTGCTATGGTTAATTTATTCCCGTACTTTTGGAAGCGAATTATAATTACCGGTGTATGGCCGGGCGAAAACGAAAAATTAAACATTAAAATACATTGATTTATGGCTGAAACAATTGATATCCGCGAATTGAACGAGCGGATTGAAAGACAAAGTGCTTTCGTTACCAATCTTACTACGGGCATGGACCAGGTTATTGTAGGACAAAAGCACCTGGTAGAGTCGTTGTTAATCGGTTTGTTGTCTGACGGACATGTGTTGTTGGAAGGTGTGCCCGGTTTGGCAAAAACATTGGCTATCAAAACACTGGCTTCATTGATTGATGCACAATATAGCCGTATTCAGTTTACACCTGATTTGTTGCCGGCGGACGTTATCGGTACGATGGTTTACAGCCAGAAAGATGAAACTTTTCAGGTAAAGAAAGGACCTGTATTTGCTAATTTTGTATTGGCCGATGAAATTAACCGTGCTCCGGCCAAGGTGCAAAGTGCTTTATTGGAAGCTATGCAGGAACGTCAGGTTACCATAGGTAAGGAAACATTCAGACTGCCTGAACCTTTTTTGGTGCTTGCAACTCAGAATCCTATCGAACAAGAGGGTACGTATCCGTTGCCTGAAGCGCAGGTAGACCGTTTTATGCTGAAGGTAGTTATCGACTATCCTAAACTGGAAGAAGAAAAATTAATTATACGCCAGAATATAAACGGAGAAAGACTGAATGTAAAGCCTATTCTGAAAGCAGACGAGATTATCGAAGCGCGTAAGGTCGTACGTCAGGTATATCTGGATGAAAAGATTGAAAAATATATTGTCGATATTGTATTTGCAACCCGTTATCCGGAGAAGTATGATTTGAAGGAGCTGAAAGATATGATCGGATTCGGCGGTTCGCCTCGTGCATCTATCAATCTGGCATTGGCGGCACGCAGTTATGCCTTCATCAAACGCCGTGGCTATGTTATCCCGGAAGATGTGCGCGCAGTGGCACATGATGTATTGCGCCACCGCATCGGTCTGACTTATGAAGCTGAAGCAAGCAATATGACTTCGGATGAAATCGTCAGCAAAATATTGAATAAGGTTGAAGTGCCCTAATGTAAACAATTTGTTTACTATTTATGTATTACTGAATGGAAACAACTGATTTATTAAAAAAAGTCCGTCAGATTGAGATAAAGACGCGCGGATTGTCCAATAATATTTTTGCAGGCCAGTATCACTCGGCTTTCAAAGGTAGAGGTATGGCTTTTTCCGAAGTGCGTGAGTATCAGTTTGGTGACGATATACGCGACATAGACTGGAATGTAACGGCTCGTTTTCATAAACCCTTTGTGAAGGTGTTTGAAGAAGAACGTGAACTGACTGTAATGTTGCTGGTAGATGTTTCCGGTAGTCTGGAGTTCGGTACTGTGAAGCAGATGAAGAAAGATATGGTGACGGAAATAGCTGCAACATTGGCTTTTTCCGCCATTCAGAATAATGATAAAATCGGTGTCATCTTCTTTTCAGACCGGATAGAAAAGTTTATTCCACCCAAGAAGGGACGTAAACATATACTATATATCATTCGCGAATTGCTTGATTTCCGTCCGGAAAGTCGCCGGACCAATATCCGTCTCGGCTTGGAGTATCTTACGAATGTTATGAAGCGTCGTTGTACGGCTTTTGTCTTATCGGACTTCATCGACCAGGAGAGTTTTAAAAATGCCATGACTATTGCCAATCGGAAGCATGATGTTGTGGCTATTCAGGTATACGACCGCCGTGTAGAGGAGTTGCCTGCTGTGGGGCTAATGAAAATAAAAGATGCGGAAACGGGGCATGAACAATGGATTGATACTTCTTCGCGTGCCGTACGGCGTGCTCATCGTGATTGGTGGGTGAATAAGCAGACGGAACTGAATGATACATTTACTAAGAGCAATGTAGATAATGTGTCAGTACGTACGGACCAGGATTATGTGAAAGCATTGATGAATTTATTTGCGAAAAGAAACTAATCGGAGAATGAAAAGATATTTATTTCTGATAACGCTGTTGACAGCATTGACGGGTAGGGTAATAGCCCAGTCGGTGACAGTGGATGCTACAATTGATTCCTTGCAAATCCTTATCGGGGAGCAGGCCAAGATTAAGCTTCAGGTTTCATTGGACACTGATAAGCGCGCTATTCTTCCTGCCTATACTGATACTTTGGTGCGTGGAGTGGAAATTGTTGATATAGCCAAGCCCGATACACAGATGCTGAATGACGGCAGACGCTCGTTGATAACTCAGGAGTACACCGTAACTTCCTTTGACTCGGCATTATATTATTTGCCCCCAATGGAGGTGCTTGTTGATAATAAGGCATATCGCTCCAAAGCTTTGGCATTGAAAGTGTATTCCATGCCGGTAGATACGTTGCATCCCGATCAGTTTTTTGGTCCTAAACCCGTAATGAAAGCACCTTTTGCATGGGAAGACTGGTATATGTCTATCGCTTGTGCTGTATTGTTTGTGCCGTTCCTGTTGCTGCTTATCTATCTTGTGAAACGTATTCGCGATAACAAACCGATAATTCGCAAGGTGAAAGTAGAACCGAAACTGCCGCCACATCAGTTGGCTATGCAGGAAATAGAACGTATCAAAGGTGAGAAAGTATGGCAGAAAGGACAATCGAAGGAGTATTATACAGAATTGACAGATGCTATTCGTACTTATATAAAAGACCGTTTCGGTTTCAATGCATTGGAAATGACTTCCTCTGAAATCATTGATAAACTATTGGAAATGAATGATAAAAATGCAATATCGGATTTGCGTATTCTGTTCCAAACCGCGGATTTAGTGAAGTTTGCCAAACATAATCCACTGATGAATGAGAATGACGCAAATTTGATTAATGCGATTGACTTTATCAATGAAACAAAGGAAAAAGAAGATGAAAATGCCAAGCCGCAGCCTACTGAAATTACTATCATTGAAAAACGTTCCTTGCGTACCAAGATACTGCTTGGTGCAGGTATCGTTGCTTTAACGGCAGCACTTGTCGGTTCACTGATATATATAGGTTTGGAGCTGTATAACTATTTTGCCTGAAAGTAAAAGCAGGGAGATACGCTTCAATCATAATCATAATTTGTAAAATTGTAAATATCATGGTTTTTGCCAATATTGAATATTTATTTTTGCTGCTGTTGCTTATACCTTATATAGTATGGTATATCATGAGGCGGAAGAATAGTGAAGCCACGCTTCAGATTTCAGACGCTCGTGTATATGCGCATGCTCCCAAGAGCTATAAGAATTACTTGCTGCATGCACCGTTTGCATTGAGGATAATAGCTTTAACCTTGATTATTCTCGTTTTAGCCAGACCGCAAACTACCGATAGCTGGCAGAATAGTGAAATAGAGGGTATTGATATAATGCTTGCCATAGACGTTTCTACCAGTATGTTGGCTGAAGATTTGAAGCCGAATCGCCTGGAAGCGGCCAAGGATGTGGCGGCAGAGTTTATCAATGGCCGTCCGAATGACAATGTCGGCATCACACTATTCGCCGGAGAAAGTTTTACGCAATGTCCGTTGACGGTAGATCATGCCGTGCTTTTGAATTTGATAAAGGACGTAAAATGTGGTCTTATTGAGGATGGTACGGCAGTGGGTATGGGTATTGCCAATGCGGTTACCCGGCTGAAAGACAGCAAAGCCAAATCGAAAGTGATTATTCTTTTAACAGACGGTACGAATAATAGAGGAGATATTTCTCCGTTGACGGCTGCCGAGATAGCTAAAAGTTTCGGTATCCGTGTTTATACTATCGGTGTAGGTACTAACGGTATGGCTCCATATCCTTATCCGGTAGGTGGAACCGTGCAGTATGTCAATATGCCGGTTGAGATTGACGAAAAGACCCTGACACAAATTGCCGGAACAACGGATGGTAATTATTTTCGCGCCACGAGCAATTCGAAGTTGAAAGAGGTATACGAGGAAATAGATAAGCTGGAGAAAACGAAACTGAACGTAAAAGAATACAGCAAGCGCCAGGAAGAGTATCGCTGGTTTGCACTGGCAGCTTTCTTATGTGTGCTATTGGAAGTTCTGTTACGTAATTCAATATTGAAGAAGATACCGTAGTATACGCATCCTTTTTCTCAGGATATTGTATCTTGTACAAGTTTAGTAAATAGTAAATCGTAAAAATAATAAATAAAGAAATGTTTCGATTTGAAGAACCTGCATATTTGTACTTGTTGCTGTTGTTGCCCTTGTTAGCAGCCTTCTACTTGTATTCCAATTATCGGCGACGGAAGAATATCCGCAAATTCGGTGATCCGGAACTGATGGCACAGTTGATGCCGGATGTATCCAAGTATCGTCCGGATGTGAAGTTTTGGATGGTATTTGTTGCTATCGGCCTGTTTTCTGTATTGTTGGCGCGTCCGCAGTTTGGTTCTAAACTGGAAACAGTGAAGCGTCAGGGAGTTGAAGTGATGATTGCATTAGATATTTCCAATTCGATGCTGGCACAAGATGTACAGCCCAGTCGTTTGCAGAAGGCAAAGAGACTTGTAGCGCAGTTGGTGGATAAAATGGAGAATGATAAAGTAGGTATGATTGTTTTTGCAGGTGATGCATTTACACAGCTTCCTATTACAAGCGATTATATATCAGCCAAGATGTTTTTGGAATCTATAGATCCTTCATTGATTTCCAAACAAGGTACAGCAATCGGGGCAGCCATTAATTTGGCTTCCCGTAGTTTTACCCCGCAGGAGGGGGTAGGGCGTGCGGTGATTGTCATTACCGATGGTGAAAATCATGAAGGTGGTGCAGTGGAAGCCGCTAAGGATGCCGCAGAAAAAGGTATTCAGGTGAATGTTCTTGGTGTAGGTATGCCTGAGGGAGCTCCCATCCCAGCAGAAGGAACAAATGATTATCGTCGCGACCGTGACGGGAACGTGATTGTAACCCGTTTGAACGAACAGATGTGTCAGGAGATAGCTAAGGCGGGCAATGGTATCTATGTGCGTGTAGATAATACAAATGGCGCTCAAAAGGCGATTAGCCGGGAAATTAATAAAATGGCGAAAGCTGATGTGGAAACACAGGTATACACAGAGTTTAATGAGCAGTTCCAGGCTGTGGCATGGATTATTCTGTTGCTTTTGTTGGCAGAAATGCTGGTATTGGAGCGCAAGAACCCTCTGTTCCGTAATATTCATTTGTTTTCCAATAAGAAATGATGCGTATGTTACAGAAAAAATATATAAGCTTTTTTTTATTGCTGCTAATGGCAGCTACAGCTTCGGCTCAGAAAGCCGAACGTGATTTTATCCGTAAAGGGAACCGTTTTTTTAAAGATAGCGTGTATGTGGATGCGGAGGTAAATTATCGTAAAGCTTTGGAGACGAATCCTCAGTCTACAGTCTCTATGTTTAATTTGGGAAATACATTGGCTCAGCAGAATAAACTGCAAGAGGCTATGGAACAATATGTTGCTGCTACCAAGATAGAAAAGGACAAGAATGATTTAGCGCAAATCTATCATAATATGGGAGTGATTTTTCAATCACAGAAAGATTATGGCAAAGCGGTAGAAGCATATAAGCAGTCATTGCGTAATAACCCGAAAGATGATGAAACACGTTATAATTTGGCCTTGGCGCAAAAGATGCTGAAAGACCAGCAGCAGAATCAGCAAAACCAGGACCAGAATAAACAGCAGCAACAGGACCAGCAGGAGGATAAAAAGGACCAAAATAAAGATCAACAGCAGAATAAAGACCAACAACAACCGCCGCAACCACAGAAAAAGGACAGTGAGATGTCTAAAGAGAATGCCGAGCAGCTTTTAAATTCTGTGATGCAAGATGAAAAAGATGTGCAGGATAAAGTAAAGAAACAGCAGGTTATTCAAGGTGGTCGTTTGGAAAAAGATTGGTAATAAATATAACAGGAAATAATATATGAGAAAAATAATTGTCTTATGGATGGTGCTGATGATAGTCAGTTTGCGTGCTTTTGCAGATAGCAAGGTTTCGTTTACTGCATCTGCACCTGATGTTGTGGCAGTAGGTGATCAATTCAGACTGTCATATACAGTGACCACACAGAAAGTGAGAGATTTCCGGGCTCCTTCTATAAAAGGTTTTGATGTACTGATGGGGCCCAGTCGTTCACAACAGAAGAGTGTGCAAGTTATCAATGGGCAGACAACCTCTACGAGTAGCATAACATTTACTTATATATTGATGGCTACGGCTGAAGGTAGTTTTACTATACCCGGGGCTACTATAACGGCAGAGGGCAATCAGATGGTTTCCAATTCTGTGCACGTAAAAGTACTTCCTGCTGATAGAACAAATGGAGGGGCTTCCGGAAACGGTGGAAGACAAAGTGGTTCTGCAAGTCGTGCTTCATCAGGAACGTCAGTATCGAATAATGATTTGTTTATTACAGCTACTGCCAATAAGACGAACTTGTATGAGCAAGAGGCTCTCTTGTTAACATATAAGATATATACTTTAGTAGACTTGAGAGGTTTTGACAACGTGAAACTGCCCGATTTTAAAGGCTTTCATTCTCAGGAAGTCGAATTGCCTAATGACCGTAAATGGAGTCTTGAACACTATAAAGGAAGAAACTATCAGACGACCGTATACCGCCAATTTGTATTATTTCCGCAACAACCGGGAAAAATAACGATTGATGCGGCACGTTTTGATGCATCTATAGCCAAGGTTACTCATGTGGACGATCCTTTCGAAGCTTTCTTCAATGGTGGTTCTAATTACGTAGAAGTAAAGAAGACATTAATGACTCCTAAATTGGTTGTTGATGTAAAAGCTTTACCGGATGGTAAGCCTTCGGGATTTTCTGGAGGAGTGGGAGAATTCAGTATTTCTTCTTCTATAAATAGTACGAATGTTAAGACAAACGATGCTGTTACAGTGAGGCTTGTTATTTCGGGTACGGGTAATCTGAAATTAATCTCTACTCCGGAAGTTAAATTCCCAGAAGACTTTGAAGTCTATGACCCGAAGGTTGATAATAAGTTCCGTTTGACAAATGCCGGACTCTCCGGCAGTCAGGTGATTGAGTATCTTGCCATTCCCCGTAATGCGGGAACATATAAGATTCCTGCTGTAAAGTTCAGCTATTTCGATATTAAATCTCGTACATACAAGACTTTAACGACCGAGGAATACGAACTCCATGTAGAAAAGGGAAGTGGTAATGCAGCTCAGACTATTGCCAATTTTACTAATAAAGAAGATTTGAAAGTTTTGAATGAGGACATACGTTATATCAAGCAGAATAACGTAACCCTTTCTCAAAAAGGAGATTTCTTCTTCGGTTCTTTGGCTTATTGGCTGTTTTACATAGTGCCCGGCATTGCATTTGTCCTGTTCTTCATTGTTTATCGTAAACAGATTGCAGCCAATGCCAATGTTGCCAAAATGCGTACGAAGAAAGCAAATAAAGTTGCAGTGAAACGTATGAAGTTAGCGGGGAAATTGTTGGCAGATAACAAGAAAGATGCATTTTACGATGAAGTATTGAAAGCATTGTGGGGATATATTAGCGATAAATTGAGTATTCCGGTTTCACGTTTATCTAAAGATAATGTTGAGGGAGAGCTTCGCAATTACGGTGTTGATGATGCACTGATAAAAGATTTCCTTGATGCATTGAACAATTGTGAGTTTGCCCGTTTTGCTCCCGGAGATGATAATCAGGCTATGGATAAAGTTTATTCAGATTCTTTGGAAGTTATCAGTAAAATGGAAAACTCTATAAAACATTAAATTGGGAGGTATAATGATGAAGAAAGTAATATCCTTAGCATTTGGTCTACTGATAGGATTAGCTGTTTGGGCGCAAGGAACGGCAGATACTTCGGCTTCTGCCAAAGATTCTGTGTCTATAGGTTCGCATACGGAATTTTCTGCAACTAAATCAGTTGACAATGTTACGAAAGCACAAGGTGACAGTGCATATATGCGTAATGATTATGCTTCTGCCATTCAAATATACGAGAGCTTATTGAAAAAAGGTGAAGCCGCTGAAGTTTATTATAATTTGGGTAATAGCTATTATAAAGCAGACGATATAGCAAAGGCTATTTTAAATTATGAACGCGCTTTGTTATTGCAACCGGGTAATGCAGATATTCGCGCTAATTTGGAAATAGCACGTTCCAAGATGATAGATAAAGTAGTTTCTGTACCTGATATATTTTTTGTAGCTTGGGTTAAGTCATTGACAAATTGTTTAAGTGTAGATGCTTGGGCTAAATTAGGTATTGTGTTTTTTATTCTTTTGCTTATCTCGTTTTCCCTATTCTTTTTTTCCAAACAGATTATCTGGAAAAAAAGCGGGTTTATAGCGGGAATTCTATTTTTAGTATTTACTGTATTAAGTAATATTTTTGCTTCGGAGCAGAAAAGTGAATTACTGGATAGGAATGATGCGATAGTCTTGTCTCCCAGTGTTACAGTACGGAGTACTCCCAGTGAAAGTGGTACTGGTTTATTCGTTCTGCATGAAGGGCATAAAATTGAAATTAAAGATAATTCCATGCGCGAATGGAAAGAGATTCGCTTGGAAGATGGCAAGGTAGGGTGGATTCCTGCTTCTGCGATAGAAGTGATTTAAGAGTATCCATTGCTAAATATAGAAGCCCGTATGAAATAAAGGAAACTATTTCCTTTTACTTCATACGGGTTCTTTTTGTATTTATGGGAATGTTAAATATATAATGGAAAAATACAGATAAATAGTTTGTTTTATCTTTTTTTTTCCTTAAGTTTATAGCGTGATAAAGAAATAACAAAGTATTAACCATTAAATTTATGAATATGAGAACGATAACATTTAATGAACTCCGTAAGATTAAAGACTCATTACCTAGTGGTAGTATGCATAGAATAGCCGATGAACTTGGACTTAATGTTGACACTGTAAGAAATTTCTTTGGCGGTCATAACTTTAAGGAGGGTAAAAGTGTTGGAATTCACTTAGAACCCGGTCCGGATGGCGGTTTAGTAATGATTGATGATACTACCGTTCTTGATCGGGCTTTAAAAATTTTAGATGAAATGGCAGGTGAAACTGCTGAACCTGTTCAGGCTTAAGAAAAGAAAGTAAAGAAGGATCCCAATTGCTGAGAAACAATTGGGATTTCTTGTTTGTTTTGTAAATAAATATAATAGACGACTTATGGAAGATAAATTAGTAACATTAGCGATTCTTACGTATGCTAAGGCACAAATACTAAAGAATGTTCTCGAAAATGAAGGTATTGAGACTTACATCCATAATGTAAATCAAATACAGCCGGTTGTATCTTCCGGTGTGCGTGTTCGTATAAAAGAAAGCGACTTACCGCATGCTTTGAAAATTACGGAAAGCTCGGCATGGTTGTCCGAAGAAGTAGTGGGAGAGAAGATGCCCCAAATAGAGAAAGGCAGTAATAAGGTCTTGATTCCTGTCGATTTTTCAAGTTATTCATTGAAAGCATGTGAGTTCGGTTTTAATTTTGCAAAAAACATAGATGCTGAAGTAGTTTTGCTTCATGTATATTTTACACCTATCTATGCGACTTCATTGCCATACGGTGATGTTTTTAACTATCAGTTGAGTGATGAAGAGAATGTCCGGAATATATTGCAGAAAGTACATTCGGATTTGAATGCTTTGTCCGATAAAGTAAAAGCTAAAGTTACATCCGGAGAGTTTCCTGATATAAAATACACTTGCGTATTGAGAGAAGGTATTCCAGAAGAAGAGATATTACGCTATTCTAAAGAAAATCGTCCGAGAATTATCATCATGGGAACGCGTGGTAAGAATCAGAAAGATATTGATTTGATTGGTAGTGTAACCGCTGAAGTTATCGAGCGTAGTCGCGTACCGGTTTTAGCCATTCCGGAGAATACACCGTTCAAAGAATTTAACGCTGTAAAACGTATTGCATTTATTACGAATTTTGACCAGCGCGATTTGATAGCTTTTGATTCATTAATTAATAGTTTAAAGCCATTTTGCTTCTCTGTTTCTTTAATACACTTAGCTGATGTAAAAGACACTTGGAATGAGATAAAGTTGGGTGGCATTAAAGAGTATTTCCAAAAACAGTATCCGCAATTGGAAATTCATTATGATGTAGTGAAGAATGATGACTTCCTTAATAGCTTGGATGAATATATTAAAACTAATCACATAGATATTATTACATTGACATCATATAAGCGAAATATATTTTCTCGTTTGTTTAATCCAGGAATTGCCAGAAAAATGATTTTCCATTCTGATACACCATTGCTGGTTATTCTATGGGCGGCCTAATTGAAATGATAATTTTAATTTGTCTAGGTAAGGATGTGGGCTACCGCTAAATGCTGAATTAGTTTTAGTGGAGTCCACTTATTTTTTATCTTTTCATGGTTATACTATTACATGTCCCATTTCCTATGTTTGTGATGTAATATCAATAGTAAGTTTAATATACTTTCACAAATGTAATGTTGTATTTAACATAATAATACATTACAAACGTAAGGTCTTATAAGTTATCCGGTAAAAACCGTCATAATAAACCATGAGATGAAGAATAGGGCGACCATTCAAAAGAATGTCCGCACCGTCAAACTGATATAACCGCACAACGGATAGGTGTTGTAGGAAATCAAATATCTCCATAAGGTCATGAAAGGGGATAGGACACCATTTTATTGAGTAATTCATAGGCCTGTCATTTTTCGTATAATAGGACAAGAAAGAAGACGGCCGAAATCATTAATCGGCCGCCCTTCGGGAAAATGACTTAGGTTTCACTTTAATAAATTACGAAGCGAACGAAAGACACAAATACAAATAAGGATAAGAAGCAAAGCTATAATTATCCATTCAGAACCAGCAGGCAAGAAGCCCAAAAATAAACATTTCATAACTAAATATATTTGGTTAATACAAATATATAAAATTATTCATAAGCAGGTCTAATAAGACGTCCAATAATATTAGTCAGTCCGGTAAGATGCCCAGCTTCATGCATAGTATTCCAAAGAACCTCTTGAACTTGTTTTACTCGATTATTATACGTGTCCGCATCAAACTGATTTTGCAAAGCTTGACCGTTTGCACGAACAACCGTTTCCGCAAGTTTTTCAACTTCATGCCGGGCTTGCTTATCCGTCAAATTCTTCTGTGAATACCGGAATGCAATATCGGCAGCACCTTGTGCAAGCTGGAGTTTTTGAGCCTGCGGCAAAAAAGATAGCTCTTGCTGGCGCATGAGATTTTCAGTAACAGCCAATTGTGTACGCGCTTTGCTTTCAGCAATATTCTGTTCATTTACTGCCATGTTCGACGCTTTCAGATTGTTATCGAAATCAGCGATAAGCTTATCCAAAGCTAAGCGGGCCTCTTTCGTTTTGGCTTCCGTCTTCATTTGAAGTATCTGCGCCATAGCTTTTCCGGCGATGTATTTACCCTCGATACGCAGGTTATCCGCTTGTGCTTCTTTTACCTTGCGGTCGGGCATAGAGGACAGCACGTCAATAGCGCGACCAAGTCCAGCAGTAATACCGGAATAGTCAGCAGAGTAGGGGGTAGCGGTAGGCGGTGTAACACCTTGCGCAGATGGAGCACCGCCGGAGGGGGCAGCACCAGCAGAACCGGACATTGTTTGGGCAGTTCCGGCAGAACCACCGTTCATCATCATGTAGGGATTAAGTCCGGCAGCTTCAAGGCGTTCACGTTGGGCAGAAGCCGAGTTATACTCGTTGTTCTTATTCCACATATCCGTTTGAAACTGCTGTTGATTTGCAACCAAATCCCAAGCATTTTGTTTTGAATCATTATAAAATTTCCATTGGTCACCAAGTTGTTGTTGATACATTTCCTTATTGTAAGCAACCTGTTTGTCAAACATTTTTTCATTGAATGCGTTGTTCATTTGTGCAATCTCTTTATTTGCAGCATTTTGCGCAACGGTTGTACCAGCACCGCCAATAAGTGACGCACCTGCACCGATTGCAGAACCAACAGCACCAGTCATTGCAGCAGCTCCCATAATTGTATGATTTTTTCGTTTAACATAAGATTTTTAATTTTTATTTGGGCGTCCGGGCGGGCTATCCGCTCAAACAAATTCGCTTCGCGAATACTCGCTCCTATCCCTGACGCGCTGCACTACGTTACGCTATGCATTCCGGCGTCATCCGAGATGACAGAGCGGTGTTCGCTCTCCCGAGCTCACGAGTTATAAATTTTTCCTTATCTCTCAAGATGTGCAAAGATAAAGTAGGGCTAAAATATCCGTTTATCAACCTGTACCAAAAATCGTTAAATATACGCGCGCGTAAACGCACACGCACATTTAACAATTTTTACTACAGAACGCCAAACGTATATTTTTTCCCTGCATTGCTTTTTTGCACGTCTCGAAAGAAAAGGAAAAAAATATATTTTAGGGTTCTTGAGGCGGGTCTACCTCAACAGGCAGTTCAGATTCTCCGCTATGCTCTTCGGCAGCGGCGGCCGCTATCATCTCATCTTGCGAACTCATCAGATATTGAGACCATGCCATTAATTCAGATGGCGACTGTATAAATCTCGATTTTACAAAACTGCACAATTGGTCGTCACTCAACTTAGAGCGCAATTCACGCATTTTAGGCTCATTCACTGAAAGGTTCTCAAAGTAAGATAGTAAACGGTCTTTACTCATACGGTCAAGGCGTTGTTGGTTGAACAACATACAAATATCAGAAGTAAGAATAACAACTTCTTTGCCATTTACATCCAATCTATCAAAGCAAAATTCATTAACGGGACTATTTTCAAGAAATTCACTTTGTCTTAAGTCCTTAGAAGATATATTATAAGGTTTAATTTCTTCTTGATAAGGTTCTACACGTCTTTTTGTACACCACATAGTAAAATATATTTATAAATTAGTAAATATGTACAATTTTATACACTAATAAGGCAAACCGTCCGTATCGAGATTGCGGACTACCTTAATATCAAAGAAAGAACTACACAAAAAATTATCGGTAGATATTTCACTATTAACAGCAACAGCAAACAGCGGGTTAAGACAGTTTGGATTAACCTTAAAGAATGTATAATTCATAGGAGTTACAGAAGGTTCAGGGCCAGGGAGAACAGGACCAGACAAAGTAGATAACTGATTACATATAGAAACATTACTATAAGAAATAACCCAATTCTTTAAAGTATCTCTAAAACCACCAATAGAAGAATCAACAGACGTTTTATAATCAATATACCGAGGTGCATAACCCAATATCAAAGAAGCGAACGGCGTAAAATTAAGACCTCCATCAGTTTTAAGAGGATTAATCATTTTAGCAAGAGGAACAGCCTCCATACCGATACGGTCAAATTCGGGAATAGCATAATCAGCCGCATTGACTTTTGTAAATGCGCTTTCAAGCAAATCAGCCGTATAATCCAACATAGGCAAACAATGATAAATACACATAATAACACCATATTTACCACCAGCATTAAAGTTAATATAACCATTAGCAACGCCAGTTCCTTTACCAGCTATATCAGCAGCATTATCACCAGTAATATTACTGTTTACAACCTCATTAATATCAAGGCTCGAACTGATACCACCAAGATAAGTACACATTTCCGAAAGGGCATCACCAGCAGAAACACCCCAATGTTTTTCTATCTGGTCTTTATAGTCCTTGTTACCGGACTGTGTAATTTCTTTCCATTTCTGTAAAAACTCTGCTTGACGAAGCGCAAGGATAGAAAATTCAGAGGGCGAACCAACTACAGCATCAGAAGTTTGGACAACGGCAGAAACACCATATTGCTGATGAGGAACAAGACCGTGAAACAAATCCTTTTGCCAATTACAATAACGCAAATCAAACAAATTATAATTAGTTATAATATCAGACGAAGAATCACCGTCAAGATAAGGTTCTATACTATTATCAGAGGTAGCACCGTCCATATAATCAACATTAAAAGTAGACGGAGAAACACGCTCCCATTGACTATCACGATAATAATCGGCGTAAATCTTTTGATAAGCAAGGAAACCAAAAATATTAAATTTTATATTATTCAATAAGGGATGTTCATCCCAAGTAAATTGGTCGCCTTTAGCATAACGATAAAAATTACCATAGCCAAGATATTCCATTAACTTAGCCGAACAAAGCGCACGATTATAACCAAAATAATTCGACTCCTCACCACTATCATTAACATTAACAAGATATTTTGCAAGGCCGGAAGCAGTAACAGAGGGCATGGTACCAGACAAAACAAAATTATCCGTAGGATTCATAGATACAGAATGTTGCGGATTATCATACATTTGCGTCAACACTGTATTTGCCTTATTCCAAAGCAAATCATAAGGAACAAAATAGAAATCATAATATTCACGAATACGGGCAAATGCAGCCGTATTAATAGGTTGAGTACGAGTAAAGGACTTAAGATTAATTTTAAAACTATCGCCAGGGAGTACCTCTTTTACCATAACGGGAAGAAGCTCACCAGCTTTAGCCGTGAAATTTTTCTTGAACGAAAGGTCGAAACCATTTCGGGAAGTCTTGTTTCTAAGACTTTTGAGAGACATAATATTTGCCATAACAACAAAATCAAAGGTTAATACTATTCATTTTCATCAATGAAAATCTTATTTAAATCATTCAATTTCTTATGTTTGATACGGTCATTAAACAGTTTAGATACCTGCGTAGAATATTGGGTATATACAGGTGTCTTCTTATACAATTCCATATCAGTACGGAAATTATCATAGAAATAGGGGTATATAGTGTTTTCCCATTCGTCAGACAGCAAATCACCATCACCGTAGAAATCTTCATTTTCAAAGAAAAGCTTTTGAGACTCGAAGAAATCAGTAAGGTGCATATAATCCAATTGACTATAAAATTCTTCAATAAGCTTCAACTTACGTTGCTGCTCCGACAAGGTGGGCCTATCGCAAACAGTATATAAGAAGTGCTTAGAAAGGAGAAGTTCACCGTAGACACGATGAGCATACCTATCAAATTCGATACTATCCAATGGATGATTAACTACTTCTGCATCATAGAAATACTTACAAAGGTCATAAAGTTGTCGTTGCTCATGCAGAGCACCACTATCAAACAAATCCAAACAATAAGATGACTTATTCAGATGGAACAGATAAACAAATGTAGCTACTTCTTTCGCCAACGCGAATGTTGTTTCACAGGACGGGAATAGATGCCGCGCTGTATCATAAGTTCGGTAGCTATAAGCACGTTCGTGTGTAGATTTATCAATGTATCCTCTACATTTGGGATAGAAGTAAGAGTAAGCCGACCGCCACACATCAAACTCTTTAAATTTTCCATTGAGTACGAGGCTTCTTTTAATAAAGTCATGAGCGGTAAGCGCATATACTTTCGAGCGTTGACCTTGCAAAAAGCCTTGACCCAGCCTTTGAGAATGTAGGCAGAATGGACAGACGGAACGCATTTTAAGAACTTCGGGTACAAGCACACTGCTGTTAACATAACCCGCAACGTATGATGAACACTTTCCTTCGGAAACTTGAACGTCGATACGACCAAAGGACCATGCTTCAGATACAGCCTTTGAACATATTTGTAAGGCTTCTTTTGAATTGAGGAATAATAAGAGATGATAATGCGGGCGGAAGTGTACGGGTCCGTATTCGCCAACGGCATAGTAACGCACTTTCTCTTGGGGCAATCGTTTAGTAACATAGTAACGAAATCTTTTTAAAAATAATTGTAAATCAGTTTTTCTAAGATAGGGGATAGAACCACATAAATTAAACTTCTGTTGAAGCAATTCCAATTGCGAAGGTTCAGACTCAAATACACCAAGACTTTCACCAGTCTCAAAATCCACCAAATCATAACGGCACAACAGACCGAAATCAGTATTATCGCCCAGATACATAGGAGTGGCAATAGGCAGATAGTTGGGAGCGTAGGTGAGAGTAACGAAAACGGTGTACATAGAACAATAGCTTTCTAAATCACATTGAAACGCGTAACGGGAGTTTTTAGCAAGAATGCAAGCTTTACACTTTCCACAAGGAACGGTCATACACTCATGCGTATAAGGATTAACTATCCTTTGAGGATTGAGACACTTACAAAAAGGGTTAAATAACGCCATCACTTATAATCAACATCCACATTTGTACTATCCACAGAGGTAGCTTGTGACTGTTCTGTAGATTGGGTACTGTTCATATTGTTTTTACTGATACTCATAGACATAGTGCATGAGATACAAAGCCATAAGGCGGCAATAGCTAATACCGCTTTGACTATAATTTCAATAGTTTTGTAAATTTTCTGATTGTCCATAATAATTATTCAAAAACAGCTACAACATACATAGAATAACCGGAAGTAACAAGAGGTTTAGAATACCTCACAAGGTCATCAAAAGAAACAAAATGACGAACTAAAAAACCACCAATAGCATTAGAAAAAGTAACATTATATCCAACAATTTCCATAACTGAAATATTTAAAAGTTAATAATCAAATGTTTCATAGCTTAAAAAAGTCCAACCAAAAGCACGGGCATAAGCCTTAAAAACGTTAGAAGCTTCAATAAGTGAACAATCCTTGAATGTTTTCACATGAAAACAGTCTTCAAAATCCATATAATGAACTTTTATCATACGAAACCGCCTTGAATACTGTTTTAAAAAAAAATGCGCCATAACGTTTGTAATTGGTTACAGCGCAAATGTAAAGTAAAAAAATGTAAATGGTGTAATATCAATATTATGTTTAATATATAACACCATAAACTAAAATAAACCTTTATTCTTCTCTAATTTGGAAGAAAATTATACCAAAGATAGCTTACATATTCAAGCTATCTTTGGTAATAGTAGCAATTCAATTATTGCATCAATTTTTCTATTTCATCAAATTCAGGACCCATTTGTAAGTTATAATAAACTCTGTATAATCCATTTAGCCACAAATCTTTCTGTTCAGGTTTCAGTTCTCTTGCTTTTTCATAATTAGGTCTTGCCTTTTCATAGAAAACTTTCAGTGTAGCTTGGTCTTCTTTGTATTTTGGATTATTGACATCAGTAGTAGCTTTTTCAGAGAAATCCTGAGCTTGCAGGCAATAGATTAAGCCCAAGTTGGAATATGCTTCTGCATAATTAGGATCTACTTCAATGGTTTTGTTGTAGAATTCAATGGCTTTTTCATAATCTTTCATGTTATGATAAAGGTATCCTTTTACGTACAAATAGAATGTGTTATTAGGATCTTTAGCCAACATATCATCTGCAAACTGCATTGCTTCGTCAAACTTATTATTATTGCTATAATAATCAATCAGATGTCCAAAGAAGAATGAATGTTCAGGATACTTTTGAATACCATCTTTTAAGGAAGCGATCCATTTGACAGTATCACCTTGAGCTTTCAATGCTGTAGAAATAAATTCCATGGCATATTTACCCACTTCTTTGTCCTCCTTTGCATAAGGTGCATATTTCAACACGCTTGGATAATCTTCCATTTTGGCTGCAGCTAAGCTTGCATAATAAGCAATTTGGGGCAATACAGTATCTGTTTGAAGCAGATTCTCCTTTTCAAACATAGGATTGATGGCAATGTCTACATAAGTTGCGAAGAAATCCAAAGCCTCTTTATTCTTATCTAAATTAAAGAACTGGATACCACCGTTAATCAGGTTAGGACGCGCAGCTAATATAGCAGCACTGTTCGATCTTCTGAATTTATTTTTGATTTTACCTTTTTCGTTAGGAATCTGTGCAAGTTCATCGCATTTAAAGTAGTATTTGCACATATTCAGTGCGCTGTTATACACTTTAAGAGTATCATAAGGCTTTCTTAAATAAGCATTCTCCATTTCCTTTTCATTGATTCTCTTTTGAATAAAGCCGGCTACATCCCATGTTTCGGCGTTGTCTTTGGTTTCAGCATTGTTCAGAGCTTCATTGATGAGCTTCTCTGCTTGTGCAAAATCCGGTTTTACGTCATTAGCAATGCTTTTTGCCTCTTTCACGCTCTTTTCCTGAGCGAAGGTAAAGCCTGTCGCAAGTAGTAAAACCATTGAAAATAATACTCTTTTCATGATTGTAGAAAATTTTAAATTAATATTGTGTCTATTCTTCATTTTCATTGTTTACTATATCGTTCTGAGTTTTTCTGATGCATCGCTATCCTCTTCTGCAATGATATCCTCTTCGGTTTCTGAGGTAACTTTACATACGGAGCCAATTTCATCATTACGTTTTTCAAGATTAATCAGTCGTACTCCCTGCGTAGCACGTCCCATTATACGAACATCTGCTACTTTCAGACGGATGGTGATACCTGATTTATTGATAATCATTAAATCATTCTCATCTGTTACAGACTTGATTGTTACCAGTTTACCGGTTTTATCGGTGATATTCATGGTTTTTACACCTTTACCGCCACGGTTCGTCTTACGATAATCCTCAATATCGGAACGTTTACCGTATCCCTGTTCTGACACAACCATGATTGTCTCAGTTTCAGGGTCTTTGATGCAAATCATTCCGACAACTTCGTCTTGTCCGTCTTCATCGAGCGTCATGCCGCGTACACCGGTAGCTGTACGTCCCATTACGCGTACGGCACTTTCGTGGAAACGGATGGCACGTCCGTTGCGATTGGCAATGATAATTTCATTGTCACCGTTAGTCATGCGCACTTCAATTACGCGGTCATCTTCGCGGATTGTAATGGCATTGACACCATTTTGGCGAGGACGGGAATATTGTTCGAGCAATGTTTTCTTAATGACGCCATTCTTTGTGCAGAACAGTACATAATGACTGTTAATGAAATCCTGGTCGTTCAGGTTCTTCACGCGCAGGTATGCATTTACGGCGTCATCAGAGTCTATATTCAACAGGTTCTGAATGGCGCGTCCCTTAGAATTTTTGGTTCCTTCGGGTATCTCATATACTTTCAGCCAATAGCACTTGCCTTTTTGAGTGAAGAACATCATGGTATTGTGCATTGTTGCAGGATATATATGTTCTACAAAGTCCTCATCGCGTGTCTCTGTTCCCTTAGAACCTACCCCACCGCGGTTTTGGGCACGGAATTCGCTTAACGGTGTACGCTTGATATATCCCATATGAGAAATGGTAATAATCATTTCATCGTCTGCATAGAAATCTTCCGGGTTGAATTCTTCCGACGAATAAACTATTTCAGAGCGGCGTTCATCACCGTATTTAGTTTTAATCTCGATTAATTCATCTTTGATAACCTTGCGGCAGAGTTCGTCGTTAACAAGAATTTCTTCCAGATAAGCAATCTGCTTTTGGATTTCCTCATACTCGGCATGGAGTTGGTCCTGCATGAGTCCGGTTAACTGGCGCAGACGCATTTCTACGATGGCGCGCGATTGGATTTCAGTCAATTCAAAACGCTCCATCAAACCGCTGATTGCGTCATTCGGAGTTTTGGCGGCACGGATGATTTTGATTACCTCGTCAATATTGTCCGATGCGATAATCAAACCTTCTAAGATATGGGCACGTTCTTTAGCTTTACGCAAATCATATTGTGTACGGCGGATAACTACGTCGTGACGATGCTCTACGAAATACTTGATGAGGTCTTTCAGGTTCAGCAAACGAGGACGTCCGTGTACCAATGCTACGTTGTTTACGCCGAAAGAAGTCTGCAACAATGTCATCTTGTAGAGCTTGTTCAGCACTACACTGGCGTTGGCATCGCGTTTTACGTCGATGACGATGCGCATACCTTCGCGGTCAGACTCGTCGTTGGCATTGGAAATGCCCTCTATCTTCTTTTCGTTGGCCAAATCGGCGATGGATTTGATTAATTCGGCCTTATTTACTCCGTAAGGGATTTCGGTTACAACGATTTTATCATGCGTGGAAGATGTTTCAATCTCAGCCTTGGCGCGCATTACAACACGTCCGCGACCGGTCATGTAGGCTTCGCGCACACCGCTCATACCATATATATAACCGCCTGTCGGGAAGTCGGGAGCTTTGACGTAAGTCATCAAATCTTCGATGTCGATATCATTGTTGTCGATATATGCGACGCAGGCATCTATCACTTCGGACAGATTATGGGTCGGCATATTCGTAGCCATACCTACGGCGATACCGGAAGCACCGTTGACAAGAAGATTTGGAATGCGGGTTGGCATTACGGTGGGTTCCAGCAACGAGTCGTCGAAGTTGGTTTGCATGTCTACAGTCTCTTTATCAAGATCCTGCATCATTTCTTCTCCAATCTTTTGCAAGCGGCATTCCGTGTAACGCATGGCAGCTGCACTGTCACCGTCCACAGAACCGTAGTTGCCTTGTCCGTCTACAAGCATGTAGCGCATAGCCCACGGCTGTGCCATACGGACGAGAGCGCCATATACGGATGAGTCACCGTGCGGGTGATATTTTCCTAATACCTCACCGACAACTCTCGCAGATTTCTTATAGGGTTTATCCGACGTATTTCCCAGTCCCATCATACCGAAAAGAATTCTTCGGTGAACAGGTTTAAAACCATCTCTAACATCCGGAAGGGCACGTGAAACAATGACCGACATGGAGTAGTCAATGTACGAAGACTTCATTTCCTCCTCGATGTTAATCTTTATAATTCTGTCTTGTTCAAGCATTTAAAAAGATTATTAATTATACATTTGCGGGTTTGTGAAAAACCACGCTAAAGTACTGCTTTTTTACGATATACAAAAGTTTTCCCTCATAAACTTTGTTGCAGATTTCCATGCTTGAAACCCCGTTTGGATATATGGTTTTTCGTTTGATGTATAATCGGTTAAAAATAAGACAGATACAAGTACCAGAAAGACACCTCCCTTTGGTACTCGGTGTACCTTACTAAGGTACGAGCCGTACCAAGCTTAGGTATATGAAGTTTCTTAGGTTGGTACATCGAATACCAACCGTTGGTACGGATGAAATTCCCACGTATTATAATATAATGTGTAGGGCGAACCGGAAAGATGTGATTTGTGGCACGGGATTTGTATATTATTAATCCAGTTTATGGTATGCAATATAAAGAAATGCGTATCTTTGTCAGTCAAAACCTTTAATTAAGGAGATAAAAATTATATGAACAATCAATTTTCACAAAGAGTTTCTGATATTATAACTTATAGCAAGGAGGAAGCCAACCGACTGAGAAATAGATATATCGGCCCGGAGCATCTTCTGCTCGGCATGCTACGTGACGGCGGAGGAAAAGCTATCGAGATATTGATGAAACTCGATATAGACTTGAAGCAAGTAAAAAAGCGCATTGAAAGCTTCTTGAGAGATGCCGAAGACGATACCCTATTGCCCGATGCGGATGTGCCATTGTCGCCAATGGCCGCTAAGATATTGAAGATGTGCATTCTGGAAGCGCGCATTTTAAAGAGTGCAACAGCCGATGCCGAACATGTGTTGTTGGCTATACTGAAGGATGGCGACAATCTGGCTGCTACCGTCCTGGAAGAAAACCGGGTGAATTATCAAGCTGTATTTGAACAGCTTACAATGCAATCTACCAACCCGAATGCTGGTATGGGATTTCCGGAAGAAGAGGAAGAAGACGATGAAGACATGAATATGTCCCATCCCTCTCGCAATGCAGGACAGGGCGCGGCTTCTTCTGCACAGACTGCATCGAAGAAGTCTTCCAATGATACTCCGGTCCTGGATAACTTCGGTACGGACATGACCCGTGCGGCAGAAGAAGGCAAGCTCGATCCGGTTGTAGGGCGTGAGCGTGAGATAGAACGCTTGGCGCAGATATTGAGTCGCCGTAAGAAAAACAATCCGGTGCTGATTGGTGAGCCGGGTGTCGGCAAGTCGGCTATTGTAGAGGGATTGGCGCTGCGTATCGTTCAAAAGAAAGTATCCCGTATCTTGTTTGACAAGCGGGTGGTAATGCTCGATATGGCCTCTGTTGTAGCCGGAACCAAATATCGCGGACAGTTTGAAGAGCGCATTCGTTCCATTATCAACGAGTTGCAGAAGAATCCGAATGTAATCTTGTTCATAGACGAGATTCATACTATTGTAGGCGCCGGTGCAGCTGCCGGTTCTATGGATGCAGCCAATATGTTGAAGCCGGCTTTGGCTCGCGGCGAAATACAATGTATCGGTGCTACCACGCTTGACGAATACAGAAAGAATATTGAGAAAGACGGTGCTTTGGAGCGTCGTTTTCAGAAAGTTATAGTAGAACCCACTACTCCGGAAGAAACGCTACAGATACTGAGAAACATAAAAGAGAAGTACGAAGACCACCATAACGTGAGCTATACGGACGAAGCGTTAGAGGCATGTGTCAAGTTGGCAGAGCGTTATATAACCGACCGTAACTTCCCGGATAAGGCCATTGATGCTTTGGACGAAGCCGGTTCGCGTGTGCATCTGACGAACATTAATGTTCCCAAAGAGATTGAAGAGCAGGAAAAGCTGATAGAAGACGCACGTGTTTTGAAGGCTGAAGCCGTAAAGTCGCAGAACTTTGAACTGGCTGCCAGTTATCGGGATAGAGAGAAAGAACTTTCCGCTCGCCTGGATGAAATGAAAGAGGAATGGGAAGCACGTCTCAAAGACGACCGTCAGCTCGTTGGAGAGGAAGAAATAGCCAATGTCATATCGATGATGTCCGGCATTCCGGTGCAACGTATGGCTCAGGCGGAAGGTCTTAAGCTTGCAGGTATGAAAGAAGATTTGCAGGCAAAAGTTGTGGCTCAGGATGCTGCGATAGAGAAACTTACCAAAGCCATCCTGCGCAGCCGTGTAGGCTTGAAAGACCCTAACCGCCCTATCGGAACGTTTATGTTCCTCGGCCCTACCGGCGTGGGTAAAACGCATTTGGCCAAGCAGTTGGCTAAATATATGTTTGGCTCCAGCGATGCGCTGATACGCATTGATATGAGCGAATATATGGAGAAATATACGGTGTCCCGTATGATTGGAGCGGCCCCGGGATATGTCGGCTATGAGGAAGGCGGACAGTTGACAGAGAAGGTACGCCGGAAACCTTATTCCATAGTGCTGTTGGACGAAATTGAAAAAGCTCACCCGGATGTGTTCAATATCTTGTTGCAGGTGTTGGACGAGGGACGTCTTACTGACAATTATGGCAGAACGATTGACTTTAAGAATACAGTCATCATCATGACCTCCAATATCGGTACCCGCCAGTTGAAAGAGTTCGGTCGTGGCGTAGGTTTTGCGGCACAGGCACGTACGGATGATAACGAGTACTCGCGCAGTGTGATTCAGAAAGCATTGAACAAGACCTTTGCTCCTGAGTTTCTGAACCGTTTGGATGAAATCATAACGTTTGACCAGCTTTCGTTGGATGCCATTACGAAGATTGTGGATATAGAGCTGAAAGGTTTGTATGAACGGATTGAAGCCATTGGTTATAAGATGGTTGTAGATGATGAAGCCAAGAGATTCCTTGCTGCCAAAGGCTACGATGTGCAGTTTGGCGCCCGTCCGTTGAAGCGTGCCATTCAGAATTATCTGGAAGACGGACTTTCGGAGCTGATTGTGTCTGCCGAATTACAGCCCGGTGATACGGTTAATGTTTCTGTCGATAAGGAAAAAGACGAGTTGAGTATAACCAAAGCTTAACAAGCCTTTATAATAAAACAGTCAAAATGTCAGTTCTTCGGGACTGGCATTTTTTTTGTGTTCAGTTTGCCAAAACAATAAAAATACAAATCTAAAAATATAAACTTAGTATGCAAAAAGGAAATATTGGGGTAACTACAGAGAATATCTTCCCCGTTATCAAAAAGTTTTTGTACAGTGACCATGAAATCTTCCTTCGTGAGTTAGTCTCTAATGCCGTCGATGCTACCCAGAAACTTAAAACACTGGCTTCTATCGGTGAGTTTAAGGGTGAACTCGGTGATTTGACCGTGCATGTGTCCTTAGGCAAGGATACGATTACCGTATCCGATCGTGGTATCGGCCTGACGGCAGAAGAAATAGATAAATACATCAATCAGATTGCATTCTCGGGAGCCAACGACTTCCTGGAGAAATATAAGAATGATGCCAATGCCATTATCGGTCATTTCGGACTTGGCTTTTACTCGGCTTTTATGGTTGCCAAGAAGGTCGAAATCATCACCAAATCCTATCAGGATGGTGCTAAAGCCGTGAAATGGACTTGCGACGGTAGTCCGGAGTTTACCATCGAAGATACGGACAAGGCAGAACGCGGTACGGATATCGTTCTTTATATAGACGACGATTGCAAGGAATTCCTTGAAGAAGCGCGCATCTCTTCTCTTTTGAAGAAGTATTGCAGCTTCCTCCCTATTCCCGTTGCATTCGGCAAGAAAAAAGAGTGGAAAGACGGCAAGCAGGTTGAAACAGCCGAAGATAACATCATCAACAACGCTAATCCGTTGTGGACGCTGAAGCCCAGCGAATTAAAAGACGAGGATTACAAGAAGTTTTATCGCGACCTCTATCCAATGTCCGATGAACCCTTGTTCTGGATACATCTGAACGTGGATTATCCGTTCCATCTTACTGGTATTCTGTACTTCCCGAAGGTAAAGAGCAATATAGAGTTGAACAAGAACAAAATCCAGCTTTATTGCAATCAGGTCTATGTAACGGACTCTGTAGAGGGTATTGTTCCGGACTTTCTGACATTGCTGCACGGTGTACTCGATTCACCGGATATTCCGCTGAACGTGTCCCGTTCCTATTTGCAGAGTGACTCTAATGTGAAGAAAATCTCTACATATATTACGAAGAAAGTATCCGACCGCTTGCAATCCATATTCAAGAACGACCGTAAGCAATTTGAAGAGAAGTGGAACGATTTGAAAATCTTCATTAACTACGGAATGCTCACACAAGAGGATTTCTATGATAGGGCAAAGGATTTCGCCCTTCTTTCCGATACGGATGACAAGTATTATACCTTCGAAGAGTATAAGACCTTGATAAAGGATAGCCAGACGGATAAGGATGGCAATCTGATTTATCTGTATGCCAACAACAAAGATGAGCAATACAGCTATATCGAGGCTGCCAAGAATAAGGGATATAATGTGCTGTTGATGGGCGGCCAGCTTGATGTTGCCATGGTAAGCATGCTGGAGCAAAAGTTCGAGAAAGTGCGTTTCACCCGTGTAGACAGTGATGTCGTTGACAATCTGATAGTGAAGGAAGACAAGGCGAAAGATGTCTTGGAAGCCGATAAACAGGAGGTTCTCTCTGTTATCTTCAAGAGCCAGTTGCCGCAGATAGAAAAGACAGAGTTCAATGTAATGGCTCAAGCTTTGGGTGAAAATGCTTCACCGGTCATGATTACTCAAAGCGAGTACATGCGTCGTATGAAAGAAATGGCTAATATCCAGGCAGGAATGAGTTTCTATGGCGAAATGCCGGACATGTTCAACCTGGTATTGAATGCCGACCATAAGCTGGTAAAAGAGATTCTGGCTGATGAAGACAAGGAATGTGCGGCTGCCGTTGCTCCGATTCAAAAAGAAATGGACGATGTAAATACTCGTCGTAATGAATTGAAAAAGAAGCAGGAGGGCAAGAAAGATGAGGATATTCCTACAATCGAAAAGGATGAGGTAAATGATTTGGATAAGAAGTGGGAAGATTTGAAAAACCGGAAAAATGGATTGTTTGCCGACTATGCCGCTCAGAATAAGGTTGTCCGTCAACTTATTGATTTGGCATTGCTTCAAAATGGCATGTTGAAAGGTGAAGCTTTGAATAATTTTGTAAAGAGAAGCATCGATTTGATTAAATAAGCCCCTTTAGATTTCTATTATAACAGGGCATTGCAGCTAATATGAGTTGTAATGCCCTTTTTTTGTCTGTTTTTTCGTAATAGGTCTGTTTTTTTTCGTTGGATACGAGGTTTTTGGAAACAATTGTCTATATTTGAGCATTGAATAAATTAGTATATTTCACTCGAAACCGTATTCATGAAAAGATTTTTTTTGTTTTTGTCAGCCTGTTTATTGCTTCTGCCGTTTGTGCAAGCTCAGAAAGTAGGACTTGTTTTGAGTGGCGGAGGTGCGAAAGGCATGACCCATATCGGTATCATTCGCGCTTTGGAGGAAAACAATATTCCTATCGACTACATTACGGGTACTTCTATGGGAGCTATCATAGGTTCACTCTATGCTATGGGGTACTCTCCCGATGATATGGAGGCTTTATTGCGTTCCGAAGACTTCAAACGCTGGTATTCAGGACAGGTAGAACCCGAATACGGATATTATTTCAAACAGAACCGGCCGACCCCGGAGTTTTTCAATATCCGTTTCTCCTTTAAGGACTCGCTGCATATCAAGCCTCAGATACTTCCTACAAGCATGGTAAATCCCATTCAGATGAATCTGGTCTTTGTGGAGCTATTTGCACGGGCTACGGCTGCATGCAGCGGCGATTTTAACCGCCTGTTTGTGCCTTTCCGGTGTATTGCCTCCGATGTATATAACAAGAAACCGTTGATTATGCGTAGAGGAGATTTGGGAGATGCGGTACGCGCTTCCATGAGTTTTCCGTTTGTTTTCAAACCGATAGAGATTGATAGCGTTTTAGCTTATGACGGTGGAATTTATAATAATTTCCCCACAGATATTATGCGTGAGGACTTTAAACCGGAAGTCATCATAGGTAGCGTGGTAGCCGCCAACCCCGGTAAGCCGAAAGAGAATGATTTGATGAGCCAGCTTGAAAATATGATTATGCAGAAGACGGATTATACTCTTCCGGATTCTTTAGGCATTATTATGACATTCAAGTATGATGATGTAAGCCTTTTGGACTTTGACCGTTTGCAGGAGTTGCACGATATCGGCTATAACCGGACTATCAGTTTAATGGATTCTATAAAAGGCCGTATTCATCGGAGGGTAAGTGCGGAAAATGTTCGTTTAAGGCGGTTGGTCTACCGCAGTAATTTGCCTCAATTCCGCTTTAGGGACATCTATATAGAGGGCGCCAATCCACAACAGCAGGCGTATATCAAAAAAGAATTTCATGACGAAGACCATGAGGTGTTTACATATGAAGATTTGAAACGTGGATATTTCCGTTTGCTGTCTGATAATATGATATCGGAGATTATACCTCATGCTGTATATGACTCTGAAAACGACTTGTATTCGCTGCATCTAAAAGTGAAAATGGAAGATAATTTTTCTGTAAGGATGGGTGGAAGTGTATCGACAACCAGCTCTAATCAGATTTATTTGGGGTTGGGTTATCAGGACTTGAATTATTATTCCAAAGAAATAACCCTTGACGGCCAGATTGGCAAGGTATATAATAATGCGCAGCTTATGGCCAAGATAGACCTTCCTACCCGTATTCCAACCTCTTACCGCCTTATTGCTTCTTTAAGTACATTCGATTATTATAAAAAGGACAAACTCTTTTCTAAGAATGATAAGCCCTCTTTTAACTCTAAAGATGAACGTTTTGTCAAGCTGATGGTAGCCTTGCCTTTTTTGGCCAATAAACGGGCGGAAATAAGCATCGGATATGGGAAACTTCAAGACAATTACTTTCAGTCCAGCGTGATTAATTTTGACAAGGACCGTTCGGATAGGAGTACCTACAACCTTTTGGGAGGGGCTATCGGCTTTTATGGGAGTACGCTGAATGCACGACAGTATGCCACTAAAGGGTATTTTGAAAAACTGGTGGCACAGGTCTTTAGCGGAAAGGAGAAATTTATACCGGGAAATCCGACGGAAACGAGTGTTACGACTAAAGAAAGGCAATCTTGGCTGCAAATTTCTTATATGAAATATGCCTATCATACTATGAGTCCCAAATTTACTTTGGGATGGATGGCAGAGATGTTGTATTCATCGAAGAACTTTTCGGAGAATTATACGGCAACCATGTTGCAGGCGGCAGATTTTTCTCCTACTCCTCATAGTAAGCTGATGTATAATGAAGCATTCCGGGCCAACCAATTCTTGGCAGCGGGTATCAAGCCTATTTTTGTTTTCAATGATATGTTCCAATTCCGTTCTGAATTTTATGGTTTCGTACCGATATTTCCTATTAAAAAGAATGCATTGAACAAAGCTTATTATGGAAAAGCGTTTTCGCGCTTTGAATATATAGGAGAAATTTCTGTAATATGCCAATTGCCCTTTGGAGCAATATCTGCATATGTAAATCATTATAGCTCACCGAAAAAGGAGTGGAATGTGGGGTTGACACTCGGCTGGCAGCTGTTTAATTATCGGTTTATCGAGTAATTTTTTTCAAAAAAAGTTTGTGTATCTCTTGCTAATTCAAAAAAAGTACGTATCTTTGCACCCGTAAAACAAACAAGGCCGCGTAGCTCAACTGAATAGAGTAGCTGACTACGGATCAGCCGGTTACAGG
>OGJZ01000818.1_pt1 | contig 33229 bp, 47 predicted proteins | sample 1572321 | NCBI WGS metagenome assembly OGJZ01 (sample SAMEA2582086, study PRJEB24529) | metagenome | biome: Human gut stool | place: China | collected 2011 | reverse complement strand
CAAGGATAATAGCTGTCGCTAAAATCCCGCCAACCTTATCAATCGTCCAAGTTGCACTCATGGCCTCATTGATAACATCTTGTCCCATCATAATCTCCACCGCTTCCTAATCTTATTCAGCGGTGTCTTTGGCTTGCAAGCCTGTATTTGACAAGTCCACAAGTTCTTGCACTTGTTTGCGGAAACGTTTTGGAACAACCTCAATAGTAATCCAGCCTAGTTCAATTTGCATTGCAAAATAGTTAATCATCATTGTCTTTCCTCCTAAAAATATGTTTTTAATTTTGTTTACTAGTTTCATCTTTAGCACCTTCAGCAGTACCATCTGCAGTACCTTCATCAGGATACACTTTATTAATCAATTCATTCAATGTAGCTGTTGTTAATTGAGTCAACTTTTCAGATTTGTCAATAGCCGCTTGCATTTTGTTAATTGATTCATTGTATTCATTGAATTTCTCGTTTTCAGCACGTTGTGGGAAGTTCTCTTGATAAATCACGTCAAGAGCTAACTTTTCCAGCTCGCTGTTTGATAAGCTGATTTTATCAGCTGATAACATGACGGGGTAAATTGCGCCATTATCATTTGTCAAGACTACTTTCGTACCTTTAACTGTGCCGTCTGTTTCAAATTCTTGTGATTTTGAGCTAAATGTTAATTTCATGTTTTCTCCTTTCTAGCTTGGGAATGGGTCTGCTGTTACCCAAGAAACCGAAGCGCCAAACCATAACGGGCTATTATCTAATTTTATACGTCCACTAATAGAGCCATCTGGCTTATATGCAAGGTGAACATAGCTACCGTTAAATAGTGTTGCGCCAGTACCACCTCCACCTTCACCTATACAATGGATAATCGCTTGGCTAACTGGTCGCCAGCCAACCGGTATAGTCTCACTAGCTTTCCCATTCCAGTTAGTATTTGAGCTATGCACATAATCCATTGTGGCTGTAACAATATTTCCTGAACGAACAACAGCTATTCCGAAACCATACGGACCAGCTAAAGTCGTTGAGTAGGTTTTAGTTTGGTTAACCGCTGTAAACTCTGCGACCTTGTTTTGAACAGCATAATATTGCCAAGAGCCCCAAGTTTTGTTGGTTTGAACACGATAAGCTGAAACATTCCCATAAAAAGCGATAGCTTCTTGTAAAACATAACCATTATCATTCGTGTGTTTGGTTACACGAATATAATTCCAGCCATTTGCGGGTGCGTGTAACAGATTGCTGCCATTGTAACACCCTGGGCTAGTGACATCGTTTAAATCACTACCTTCCGTTAACATAACAGCTGTCCCGTTGTTATTAGTTAGCTTGTGGTGTTGGATAGGCTTGTTGTTAAAGTAATACTGCCAATCACTGTCCACTGCGTTAGCTCGTTCGGGCGTCTTACCTATCCCGATTCCGTCAGGTCTAAACGTGGTAGGAAACTGCTCTGTCCCGACTGTCGCTTTAAAATCGTAACTTGTTAAACTGTCCTCGATATGTCCGACAATGTCATAAGTAACAAGTGAGCTAAACACTGCGCCAAGATTCGCCTGCGAATTAACTAGTTCGCTAACTGTTGTCCATGTTCCGCCTGCGTTTCCAGTATCAGCCACGAACTCGTCATCTGTCTGAGAATGACGCTTGTATTTAAACGATAGCTTCATCGTGTTCTTCTGCTTATCGCCAACTGTGAGAGGCGCTATTTTAGCGTTTCTGGTCACTGTTACGGTCGTTCCTGCCGAACCACTACGCTGTGCCGTAAAGCTTAGCTGCGGCGTGAAATACGGCAATACATTGACTTCTACTTCAACAGGGTCAGACGTCCGTCCTCGGCTGTCTGTGACCGTTGCTCTAACCGTTGCCGAACCGTTAAAGGTCATCATACCAAGCGCTCCGCCGTTTGACGTTGTGGTCATGTTTTTGTCAACGATTTCAGCGTGATAATTGGAAATAGTAGAGCTGTAAGCACCGCTTGCGTTGTTAAAAGCAACTTTGATATTGGATAAGACCTGAACAAACGTGTTTGACGTACCTAAAAGACTAGATACTTTCGTGTTAGCGTCTGTCAAACTGATACTGCCCAGCGTTGGTTTAATGCTTGCTGGGATATTGGCGTTAAACGTCGCTTCCTTCGTCCCAATCTTGGTGCTGCCTGAGTATGTGTCAATGTAGACCGTGCCCCAGTGATAGTCAGCATTAGGCACTGTATTAGCAAAATCCATCGGCAAAGTCCAATTACATGACGTGTCAACGTTTGTTGCAATCGTTCCAGTTTTGCCGTCCCAGTTGTATCTAAGAGTATGTTTAAAACTGCTATTCTTGCGGTCAATTGTGATAGTAGCAACTTTTCCAAGCTCTGTAGCTGTCACCTTGCCAGTGCTTGCCCTTGCAATAGTTGGCAAAGGCAAGTTGAAAGCGACCATAGACGAACCATATCCGCCCGTATTTAAAGCAACAGATACTTGAATACCTACAGTCTTCTTCCCGTCGTTGTCATGACCGACAACATAATCGTGAGCAAAAAGCAACTGAGATGAACCTGTGCCGATATTGACAGTCGGGTGCTCGATTGCACCGCCACCGTTGACGTGAATAGTCACGTCTGCGGTTACGCCCCACATAGAGGCGTAACCATTTGTGATAAGGCGTGCTTGTACGTTAACCGTAGACCTGTTATTAGCTGTGTCTTGCTTGTTCCAACCAGACCACACTTCTAAGGTCATATTATGTCCATATTGACCACTAAATGTAGCTGTTGCCATTTATCAACCCCCTAAATACCTTAATACCAGCATGTCAGCGTCTGCTGGGTGTGTTTCAAAGCGGAAACGCCCGATTTGAATTGTTTTCGTGAAAATACCGTTTTCAATGTGTAACGTACCTTGTGAAATGTACATAACTTCGCTGCTACCTGAAAACAAGCTGATACGGTCATTCGCAAACTTAGCGAAAGCCGAACCATCGGATTTACCAATGATAAGACCTTCGTTTTGAATGCTCATGTACGTGTCAATAAAATCCCATTGTTGACGCAAAGCGCCGACGTCAGTCTTTAACTGCAAGATACGAGCTGCGGCTTCCTGTAGATTCTTTTCAGATTCAGCTCTAGCCTCATCGTTTGCGTTAACATAGTTCTGATAAGCGGTAATCCACTGATTGACCGTGTCAATACTTGCTTTTGCTTCCATTTCAGCTTTAACAATGCTGTTTTGTTCTGCTAACGCATTAAGCTGTTGCTGTGTCAACGCTTGGTCCGCTTTGCTGTCAATGTCTGATTGGACGTCTTCGGGCGCCCGCACATGACCGGTAGCAACATTTCCAAACTGCACCATGATACCAGTTACCCAAGCAGTCCCACTCTTCGTGCCCTCTAGATTAAAAAATAACGAACCTTTTAATTGGTCATAATTACTCTTAGTGTAATCGTGAGTAAAATGAATATATTGCCAATCAGACGTGCCAGCATACCTTGCAAGTGTTAAATAATCTACGCCGCTGCTTGCCTCTGTTTCGCTGTTGTGATAAGTGAATTTATGCTTAAATACATTAAACTTATTCCAACCGTTCGTACCTTGAACGACATCATCATATTTAATCCAAGCACTAAATGTTACCTCTCTGACCAATCTTGTGCTAAAACTTGGCTCGATAATAAAACGCATTTCTGCGCCACTATTTATGCGATAACAAACTTTCTGGCCTGTAATGTGATTATCTGGCAGCGCTTCTTCCGTGAAACCACCGAAAGCACCAGTAGCTTTTGATTGAATCCAGAGATTACGAGTGCCAACTTCAACACCAGCACGTCTATCCATCCAAGTGTACTTAGTTGGGTCTGTACTGCTAGATTGTGTGAAATCGGTGTAATAGCCTTGATATTGCTGTTTGGTATCAGTAAAACTAAAGCCAGTCTTACCGTCGGCACTGCTTGCAAAAGCGAGGTGGAGATAAGACGTTTTACCGTCATCTCCTTTGTCGCCCCGAACACCTTGGTCGCCTTTCCACTTGCCCCATCTATACTTGGTCGGGTCATTGCTTGCTGTCTCGTTAAAATCAGCGTACCAACCCATATAAGCTTTTGGTGTAGTCAAGCTAAATCCGCCACCTGTTGCGTTATCAGCAAATGCAAAGTGTACGTGCGAGGTTTGACCGTTCGTGCCAGCAATACTAATGTTTACAGGCTGTGTGACTTCAACAGAACCGTCTGAATAGTAAATGTACTCAAACTGCCAGAGGTATCGATTTGATTGCGTTGGGACTAGCGTAGTCATTGACCACCCTAAATCCTCAGGTGCTTGGCTGTAAGGTGTAGCAGTTTCGCCTTTTTCAAGTTTGACATTCTTAAACATGATAGTATTGCCGTTTGCGGCTGGCATACCTCTAAAATATAAGACCTGTCCAGATGGCTCTGGTAGAGGATTGCGTGATGTTAAAACAACACTGATATTTTGCCATTGGTTAGCTTGTGCGTCTGGCATGTTTGGATAGTCTGTCATCGGACCTTGTGCGTCGCCCCGCATAACACACGGTACGAGTCTTACGTTTTTGCTTGGGTTGACGTCAAATGATAGGGTGTATTTAGTGCTTGCTTCAATCAGGTCTCTCAATACATTTGAGTACGAGATGTAACTCCAGCTCGTGCTCGCTGTCGTTGTGCCTTTGATAAGTTTAACTGCTTTAACACCATCAACCTCGACTTCTTCGGCATCGTGGTCGCCGTTAGCCATCGCCCAAAACCAGTTCGCTTTCCCTTGGTTGGTTCCGACCAACAAATTACGTCCACCCCCACTCGGTACCTCGGGAATATCAGCGCTATTCGTTAACTTGTAAAATGTCTCCCTTCTCGTCTCCGCCCTTTCCGTCAAGTTCACCAGAGTCATCTGGCTCGTTGCTATCAACTTGCTCATCTTGCACCTCTTCCTGTTCATCTTCGACCCAGCGTTTAATGTCAATCGCTGGTCCGTATGTGTTCCAAAGCACACGAATTGCTTCGGATTTAGTCTCAACAGGCACGTCAATGATTTGACGCTGTTCGGCAATAGCTACGTCTGCTTTAATCATGTTTCAGTCTCCTTTCAATTATTCCCAAACTTCGCACTTGAAATCGGCTTTAGCACTGATTTCGCTGGCGTTAACAGTGATTGATTTACCAGTCTTATAAGCATTGCCTGAACCGCCAAAATTAGTGTCCATAACGCCGTTCTTATTGTATTTTGCCCATTTGTAAGTTTTAGTCTTGTCTGAGCCGTCAACGTCAAGCTCTTCACCGTTGCGGAAAAGACGTGCTTTCATCACCGTTGAACCTTGACCGTTTTTAAAGATGTTTCCTGCGCTAGACTCTAGATGTAGACTGATTGGGTCTGACATGTCAACCAAAGTACATAGACCTGTAGTTTTTTGGTTATTAAGCCCACCTGTCTTGTTAGTACATACAACTTTAAACGTTTGGGCGTTTGTGACTACTGCTGGTGTGACTGTAAGCACGCCTTGACCTGTTGTATTAGTGCCGGGTGCCACGTTAGGTGTTTGACCTGCTGTAGTGCTAGAGCATAGGTGCCAACCTAGCCCACCGTCAGAGTCATAGCCTGCTGATGTCGTTGCTGTGACTGTTGTGTCTTGATAAAAGAATTTGAATTGCTTGTTATCGTTCATCAAAACGTTACCACGGTAAAGGTCTGCGTTAACTGTAAGACTTGCTGGCAAGTTGTTGCGGAACGTGTTCCCATTTCCTGCGTATACGTTTAGGATTTGAGCCTCTTTACCGATTGACGTCACGAACAAGTCAATTTGCGCATGAAATTGCACGTCTAAGCCTGATGTGTCGTCTTTCCATGTACCAGACGCTTCAAAACGTTTTGACCCTTTATCAGGATTTACATTGACTTTAGTAGTCAAATTTTCATTGTGAGACCCTGAAACGTACTGATTATCTGTATTAGTTTTTGATGTGATTTCCGTTTTGGTAGAGCCATCAACGACGTACCAACGAAGACCACTAATACCGCCTAAAATACTAGCCGTTGACCCTGCTTTAGTAAGGTTTAATGTCAACGTTTGAGCGCTTGACGCATATGACGGATTATAAGCTCCTGACGTTTGACTGTAGACCTGTGTCGTTGGCTTGTTGGCTGTGATAAACGCGTTTAAAACAGGCGCGTCTGAAAGGTCTACGACTGTAATTTGACCTGCTGCAATAATTCCCATGATAATTCTCCTTTTTTCTTTTTCTAAACTTGTTTGCCTATATACTCAATCTCGCAAGAAAATGTGGCTCGCCTGAACACGTCTTCCTGCGTGATTCTTATTGATTTCTGAGAGTACGAATGGTCAGCGTTCCAGTGTTCGTCTGGCGTTTCGTCGTCTCTTGTTTTGGTCCAGATATAACTAAACTCTGTTCCGTCCTTGTCAATTTCCTTGTTTCCACGCCACAAAGTAGCTGTCAGCGTGCTAGCAATATTGCCGTTTTTGAACGTATTTCCGTTTGACGTCATGACTTTCAGCTCAATCTGCTCGACTAGATTTGCCAACGTGATTTCAGTCGTGGCTACTTCCGTGTTGCCAACGTAGCCCGAGACGGTTAGTACTGCTGTCTCATCTATGTCCTTGGCTTTGACTAAATACTGCATGCCTACTGTTACATTGCCGTCTAAAGCCCAGCGCCAAGAGACGTCCCGACTGACAACTTTGCCACCTTTCCAAAGTGTGGCTTTTACTAGACTTTCGCCCTCATTGTTCTTGAACATCGTTCCATTATCCGTCGAAATGCGAATATTGTACGGTTTTGCATCTTCTACCAAACGTTCAAGTTCGCTCTGGATGTCGTTAGATAACTTGCTTTGCAAAGCTCTAAAATTTCCAAGTGTGGTCTTCCAGTTTTTTTTAGTCGAAAAGCTTAGCTTTTGTTCAAAAATACGTGCTTCAATCAGCAAAGTGTTAGCAAAGCCATCATCTGATAGCTCCACCGTGTCCCCGATGTCGGCATCAATATAGCCGTCAAATTCGTATGTTAATTCTGGATAAGCTGACGCTTTCAACTGTTTCAAGCCTTCTGTCTCAAGCTGTTGAATGCTTTTGACGTTAAAGTCCATGTCACGCCTAGTCCATTGGTCTGATTGAGTTTCCGACGTAAACGTTGACGGATAAAGCTGAGCTGAAATAGGCGCATAGAGAGTATCGCCACGCTTGTAAAACTCAACGACGCCTTTATCATTCTTGAGCTCCCAGTTTGGCAAGCTCCCGATAGTCAATTTCTGATCACTGTTCTCTTCACTTTGAGCAGTTGGCACAATCATATTAAAGATGTTCGTCTTATCAATCTTGCGCCTAATTGACTTGATGTTTTTTCCGTAAACAAGCGTTATGTCTTTCCTGTCACGCCCAACGCCGTGGTAATTCACGCCATCATTTTCGTGATAAACATTGACCAAAAACTGCTTGATAGTACTGTCATCGTTGAGGTAGGTTTTAAATTCGATTTCAGCATCAAATTTGTTCGCAAGTGAAATAAGTCTGGCAAATTTCGTGTCTTGTCCTTCCCATTCCAACGTACGCTTGTAGTCCGAAATCTCGTTGATACCTACGGATAATTTAGTCATATTTAGTAAATCCATAGCATTGCAATACTCAACGAATGACATAGCTCTATCAGCCTTAAACGGATTCGAATACTCGTTAATAAGTTCTAGATTTAAATTCTCACAATAGCATTTGATTTTCTTTTCATCTTCTTCAACAGTCATCACGTTAAAGAGAAACGTCTCGCCTTTGTACTCAAATGAAACAAAAGCACGTTCATTCAAATAGCTGTAAGTTCTGTTAAAGACCGTGTCAGAAACAAGTGATTTTTTTGAAATACTAAATTCATATGTTGATGATCCTGTTTGCAGGTTGCGTGTCCAAGTGTCATCAAAGAAGTCTAACGTGCCTTGTTTCTCGTTATCAACGAACGCTACTTTCTTCAAATGTGCATCGTGTATTGTTAGAATCATTTACAAACTCCTATTCTCAAACTCCACCTTAACTGTAGGCATTTTTTTAATCCACGATGAGAAATAGATGTCCAACTCAGACTCCCCAGGCGGAACACTCAAGAAATGATGTGAGCCTTGGACGATGTCCGAATTTTTGTTAAGACCGTCTTTAGTCACTGTGTTTGTTTCGTTGTCGATGACAACTGTTGAGCCCATAGCATAGCGGTTCGGGATGTCTCTAGTACCTGTCACAAAATCTTTACGATAAACGATATCATCAAGATAAACGTGTGTCACTCCAGGTTTGCCCCCTACGCTCCCAAATATAACACTGACTTTAGCGGACTTTTTACCCTTTATCTCAGGGATGTTGTATTCTTTGTATTGACCAAACCAATAGAACTGTATCCATCCATCTTTTCTGTAGATGTCTGACCAACCTCGTGGCTCATTAAATGGATTTTGACTGTCTAAATGCGTACACCAAAATGTATAGCGGTCAAGAAAACGATAGCCACCTTTCCCGTCTGAAACCATGAAATTATATTCAGTCGTTAGACTGTTAGAGCGTTTAAATGTCTCTGTCCCGTATAGAAATTGACCATTTTCATCCGATACAACCACTTTCATAAAACCGTATTGCGACTGATGACCAGCCCAAAAAATCTGTCTCCACCAGATGTACTCATATAGTGCTCCTGCCTCTCCTGCACTGTCTGCTGGTATGTCCCAAGTAATGGACGCAGATGTCCCGTTTTTTAAATGGATATGTGGTCTGCCCCAAACGTTATCTATTTCAAGCTGTCCGTCTAAAACTTCCTGAACATTACTGATTGCTTCGTTAAATTTTCCCTCTTCAAAACCATTTAAAATCCTTGTTGGTCCAGTGTTTGATGTGTAGTCAAACAAGATTTCAGATTTCTTGTATTCTTCCGAGTCCGCCTCTTCCTTGCTTCCAAGCTCAAAAGCACCATTTTGACTAACAAGTCCTACATAGCCATTCTCTGAATTATGTTTAATTGTGATGATTGGATAAGTATCTACATTGCCCTCATTATTGATTTTGAACGTCATTTTATTGCCGTTCCAAGTAGGCTCTTCAAAACGTGCATCCGTCACCGAATGAGCCACTCCGTCAGGGATTAAAATAGTGATTTCTGAACGCTGAAACCAACGTGTTATGTTATCGTGAGAAATATCGTCAACAGGCAAACCAAGATAGTATTTGTCTGGTTCATCTGCATATGTAATCTTGACTGGTTTATCAACATTGAAAACACCAGCTAAATCATGTTTGAGCTGTTCAAGCTCTATTTCTGATTTCCCTTTGATGTCAAATTTGATTTTGTGTTCTTTAGCTCCAATTTTAATTTCTTGGATATTCACCCCCAAAAAAGGAGAAGTGTCAGTTGACACTGTCCTTTTGTTACCAATCGGGCGAATAATGTCAGTAATTCTAAAGTATTGAGACATCTCAACACCGTTAAAAGTCATTATTTCTGTCATGGTCTACCCCACATTCTGTTAGTACGTGTAATCTGTGTTTGTTGATAATCTTGATATCTATCGCTAGTAGATGCGATAAGCGTGTCGTCATTCAATCGCATGTCGATTGGACGGTCTGCGAGTCTGCCCATTGCATCTATAGCTTTTTCCATTACTTCATTTGATTTCTCTTGTACGATTTCAACTTTTGCTTTGATTGCTTTATCTAAATCGGATTTAACCTGAATGCTATGAGAGAAATTGGCTGAGCCTGCGCCTATTAGGTCTTCAGCTTTATAGCTAAACGCTTGAACTTTGTCATACATTGCACCTAAAGCATCATTAACTGTATAGCTATCTTTCTCAATACCTACTGCCACACCTTGCGCAATATAACGACCGACATTATCACGAAAAAGACGCGATGGCGAGTGGATTTTGGCTTTAGCTTGCGCTGCTCTTTCAGCTTGAGCAACTAATGCATTAGCAGCGGCTGTCACAGAGCCAAGAGAAGCCATCATACCGCTTGCTAAACCTTGACCGATATAAACACCAATCGAACGCATTGAACCAACACCAGACATCCCAGCAGAGCGTACAGCAGACATGAGCGCATTCATTGCACTTGATGCTCTACCTACTCCACTTGAAATACCTTGTGCTAGGTTTTGGGATGTTTGCTGTCCAATAACACGCCCTTGATTTTTCATCTGATTACCAATTGAAAGCATAATTGTTAAGATGGCTTGCATTGATGATTGAACTTGTGCACGCATTGAGTTAAACGCTGTAATGACAGCTTGTGTAGCTGAAATGATTGAGCGCATTTGAGATGCTGAATTTGATGCGCTAGCACCAACGCTAGCAAAACCACTAGAAATTGATGATAGAGCGCCACCTAAAGCGCCTACTCTACCCGCTAACACACCAAAAGATGCTCCTGCTGCGCCTGTTGCTGCACCCATTGACAAGATACGTGCATTAAATGCATTGATTAGACCACCGATAATCGCAAAACTCGTCGTAATTACCATTGCTCTAGCACCAAACATTGCAAAGCCTGCTGTAGCTGATATTATCGCTGGTGTTAACGTCATAATTTGCGCTTTGAAAGCTGCAATTGGTGCGTTTACAGCAGACAAGCCAGCAACACCAGAAGCAGCTTGTGTAGTGAACGTTTGGAAACCTGCGCCAGCAACAGTCATCATGCCTGGCAACTGCACTAAACTAGTTTTAAGATTTGTGACGACTGAGCCAAACTGATTTAAAGCAACTAGAGCTATTGTTGCTCCTGTGCTGAATTGTGTCATGCCTATTCCAACTTGCATCATTGCTGTTCCAAGAGTTGACATTCCACTTGCATGGCTTGCCATCTTACCTAAACCACTAGCTGTCGTTGCTAAAGTTGCTGCTAAATCACCAAGTTTCAAATCAACAAGGACTTTGATGCCTTGTGCCATTTCTTTAACGCCTTTACCAGCGTTGAGAGCAGCATTTCCCATTGAGTCAAAAATACCTGCAACACCATCTAAAACGTTGCGAATTGCATCGCCAAAACCAGTGATAACACCTTTGGCACTATCCAAGATGTTACTGATCTGTTCACCAAGCGTTTTAAACAAGTTGGCGATTGAGTCAATGATTGGGCTAATTTGACTGATGAGATTGTTGAAAGCATCTACAATTTGAGATAGTACAGGAGCAACCGCAACCACCATTTCAGTAATCGCGGGAATGAATGGAGCAAGCGCTTGTATGATTTGAACAATCGCATTAGAGACTACTGTCACAATTTGCACGAAAGCACTACTGATAATTCCAACAATCGGTGTAATAGCTGTAGCAATTTGAGAAATTGCCGAACCAAGCGCTGTAATGATTGGTGGAAGTGTACCCAAAATTGAGGTGAAAGCATCACCTAACGCTGTGATTGCGGGAGCAGCCGCACCGACTGCAATACCAACAGCTACGACTAAAGGAGCTAGGTTAGCTAATGCACTTGTGACAGCTGGCAATACACCAGAAACTGTTACAATTGCTTGAGCGAAAGCACCGATAATTGCCGTTGCTACTGTTGCAAAGGCTGTACCAAGCGCTTGAATAATCACGGACACACCTGCGCTTTGCGTTGCTAACAAAGTCAACGCTGACACGATAATTCCTACACCTGCACCAATACCAACGGCTGCAATACCGACTGCTGTGCCTAATGCAATAATATTTGCTGGTCCAGCCATTTTAAGAGCCGTACCTAATCCAACAAAAGCATTTGCCAAGCCTGTGCCAATCCCTTTTGCTGCAACAGCAATACTAGTACCCGCCGATTTAATGACCGATGCAAGACCTTGTAAGATTTGAGCAATCTTAGATTTACTTTGACCTACAGCTTCTGTCGCGCCATCTGCTCCGTCCTTAGCGTTCTTCTTGAACATTTTGAACGGATTAAATGACTTGATAAATTCAAGTCCCTTCATGCCTTTTGAAACTAAGTTAGTCCCTGCTGAAAACGCCATCAAACCAGCAATACCACCGACTAATACATTTGTAAAACCTTGTACAATGCTTGGATCTAAACGAGAAACAAAGTCAGCTATCGCTTTAACCACTTGAGCTATAACTTTTGCAACATTGCCAATTACTGTCCCAAGCGTTGACCAAATAGAAGCTTCACCAACCTCTGAAACAAGATAGCTATATGCTGCAATCACGCTATCAATAGCCCATTTAATCTGTTGCATTGCTCCTGTTTCTGCAAAACTGTCCATAAATTTCTTGACGGCTTTTGCTCCTGTTCTAACCGTTACTATCAGAGCTGATACGTAATTACTAGCTGTCATGAGCCATGACCAGCCACCACCAGCAACACTATTAAAAGCACCAGCTATTGAACTCAACGCACCTTTAACACTGTCTAATGCGCTTTTGAATTTCATGACAAAAACGGGGTTAAAGAACATTTTCATAGCTTGCTCAGCTTTAGACATCATTCCCTCAATGTCGATTGAGTCAAGAGCTTTGCCGAGATTATCAGCTAACTTGTCAAAGTTAATTTTGTCTAAAGCATCTGTAAGCGCTACAACTGTCTTAATCCCGAATTGATTAAGCTTTTCAAACGCTGGCATCAGCTTGTTAGATAGCGTTTCTTTCGCACCATCTATGGCTTGGTCAACTGTTTTAAATTCTGTAGCCATTTTCTTGAATTGGTCACTATTACCAACTTTTGCTACTGCGTTAAAGAAGTCTTCTGTCGCAATTTTTCCATCTTGAACGGCTGTTACCATTTCAGATGTAGACATACCCATTTCTTTGGCAACTGCTGCGATACCTGCTGGTGTTTGTTCGAGCATCAATTTAAAATCTTGCCATTGAACCTTAGGCTTAGCAGCCATCTGCGTAGCTTGTTGTGACAAGGTCTTCATGGCTTGTGTTGGGTTTTCGGCGGCTGCTGCAAGCCCACCAAACCCCATAACAAGTTGATCAGTATTTTTGATACCAACCGCCGCTAACTGACTGTACGTTTGCGCCATGTCAGATGCGCTGTAGATTGTCTGTGTAGCGTAATCTTGCAAGGTACTTTTGACTTGACTAATCTTCTTACTGGTTTCTTCTGACGCTCCCCAGACTTGCGTCAAGTTACCTTCAAACGTCTTCCAAGCTTTTGTATTAGAGCTAAGTTCTCCATACATGCTTGTAAGACCGCCTTTAAGTGCTCCAATACCAGACATCAAAGCAGAACCAACTACGTTAGCAGCTAACAGTGATTTAAATGAGCCACCAATCTTATTAGCGCCATCACCTAGACTAAGTAAAGTGCTTTTGAGTGATTTAACTTCTGACTGTGCTTTTTTACCATCCATATCAATCTGGATAGTAACTTTACCTTCTGCCATATTTCCCTCCTTTCCTAATCAGGCAATGCATACTCTTCTTGTAAAGCACGCATGCGCTGTTTTTCTTTTGTGCTGTCGCCTTTTTGTGGCTTCCACGCCCTAATTTTCATTACTTCGATTAACTTGGTCCCTTCTGGTAAACCAGCTAATAAAGCATTAAATTTTGACCAATGCAATTTCCCTTGTTCTTCAATCAAATCAATGTGATAGGCTTGCATAAACGATGAAAAAATGAACTCGCCGTCATATTTGATTGAATACAGAGGTTTTCCGTCGTCTGAGTCTTCTCGTGGTTTTCGGGGGATAACATTCCCTTCCAGGTCATAGCGCTCAACTGCATCAATCGCTCTAACGCTCTTAATATGCTTGTCAAACACTTCTGAATAAATATTCAAAGCTGTTTCAAAGTCCATATTTTTAAAATCAGAGCTATTAGTGAGCTTAACCAGTGCTAACTGTGGCTTAATCTGTACTGGAAATCTGTCATCTGACCACATTTCAAAGACTTTCAAGACGTTATCGAACGAAAGAAAAAGCTGGTACTCTTTTCCATTGAGCACCAGCCTATCATCCATTCTTTTGGAAATGTCAAACATTACTCAGATAGAAACTGTTTAAAATATTCATCGTTTTGACGTTCAGCGTTAACTTCGTTAATTGCTTTTGAAATTTGCAAGAACACCTTGAGATAGGTCATTGTATTCTGACCAACAGCTTTATAGAGCTTTTCAGGCGTTTCATTGTCAAACATCGTTTTAAAGAACTCGTCTAAGACAGCTTTGATTTCTTGAACTGCTCCCCAAGAGTCCTCGTTAGCAATTCCGTCAATGCTATTAGCACGCTGTTTCAACTCATCAGCTTTTACTTGCATTTCTTTGCTTTGCTCGTCGCTTGGCATGAATTCAAGCGTACAATCTCCTACTACAAATTCAATCGCATCTTGTTTTGCGTCAAAATTATAAACTCGTGACATATTTCAAACCTTTCTATTCTGTTGTTCCTGTTTCAATTGGCTTTTTAATCCATTTCATCTTAACTTCAAACTCTTCGTAGCCTGTCGCATCTCCAGAACCAGCTTTAATACCTGACAAGTTAGCCACTTGCGTAAATGTCTTTTTGCCGTTTGATTCAACAACACGATGCCAAACACGACGATTGTCGCCTACTTCGTATTTTTTAGATGCGATTAGAGCTTGTGCTGGGTCATCTGGATCATACGAACCAGACGCCGTGTAAGCTCCAGAAATAGATGTAACTGTTTCTTCGGGTGAACCGTCGCCGTCATAGTAGCCAACGTCATCTGTTTCTTCGTCTGTGTCATCATCAATAGTTTCGATGTATTTCGCTAAACGTAGAAATGCTTCGTCAGCTGGTACTGTGTCAGGTGTTTTTGGGTCAAATGGTGCTACAAAGTGTTTTCGTTGCGCATTTTTTTGACGTGCCATATTTTCCTCCTCAAATTTCTAATTTTGCTTGTAATTGCAATGTGTAAACAAAATAACCATGTTCATCTTTGCCATTAATACCAGGTTTACCGACTGAAAGAGATAAGAATGTGTAAGAGTCGTCTGTGCTTGGCAAATCAATATCAAACGCTGATAACTCGCCATTCAAAAACCAAATGACATCACTTGCCAGCTGATTACTCTTGCTTTTGACTGCAATTTCAAACGGTAGGCTTACTTCTCTCGTACCGTCCATGAATTCTCTGTCAATCGTTCCGCCTGGAATAGCGTTGACAACCAAATCATCTTGATCATCTTTGAAATAATCTAGCCGTGCTTTTAACGGCAATTGTTTAAAACTGTTAATGTATTTTAAAAGTACTATTTGAAAGTTTTTGTTATCTTGCATCAGAACCCCATCCCTTTGGCTGCAACACGTTTCCATTTATCAACATTCGCTTCCGCTGATTTGTCATACCAAAGCTTTCCTGTACCTGGTGTTGTATACTTCTTAAATACAACAATGCCGTTTGTCCCATAAAATTGAGCTCGTGCATATACTGTATCCCAAGAAACAGCACTACCATCTATAGCTATTTGTCCGCTGGCTCGCAAAGCACCGCCCTTCATTGGGATGTACTTGTCTGTATCCATCAAAACTTGGTTAGCTAGTGCACGTTTTCCTCTCAAAACATTGGCATCAGACACCTTCCGTTCAGCGCCACTCAAATCAGCCCTTGTCCGAATACGAAACATCAAATCACTCCTACTTCATAGCTAAAGATTTTGCCATTTAAGTAATTGGGCTCATGGCTTTTAACAATGTACGTGTTAACGCCATCGCTAACAGTCGCCTCGTCCCAACTGCTGTCTACCTTGACACCAGAAATGCCTGGATAAATGAAAATTGTTCCTGCTCTGTTTTTCTCCTTAGAGATATTCGCTCCAGAAACAGAACTAGAGCGGTCAAAGCGAACGTGTTTGACCGTCAACGGTTCTGAATAAGTTAAATCACCAAAATCATTTTCTTTTTGTACTTTTTGAACAATAACAGTGTCAGTTAACAAACGCTTATCTATCATAATCGGCTCCCACGACAAGGCTAAATCCTGCCTGTTTCAGAACGTTTTCGGCATCAATCGATAAATTATATTGCTGACCGCTAAACGTGCTCTCAGATGCCTTGTAATCGATTTTGGTACGTCCGATAGAAACGCTTGTCATTGTTTTCTTGTCATCAGCTGTCATGATGCCTGAAACATCCAAGTAAGCAATCTGAAACGCCATAGCAAACTTGACTGCTTGCTTACGATAATCAAAATCATCTTCAAAGTTGATAAAACGCTTGTAGATGTTTTGTGTATACATATCAATGGCAATTTCAGCACGTTTTGCTAACTTATCAAAGTTCTCAACATCATCAAAACCAAGGTCCGAAAACTCTGCTTTAGTTAAATAAGTCATGGTAACCTCCCTAAAAGGGTGTTATCACCCTCATTCTTCTGTTTTGGCTTTCTTACCACGTCTAGTTTTCTTAGGCTCTACTGCTGTTTCTTCCTCAGATACTTCTTCAGGTACTGACTCGGGTTCTTCCTCAAGCGGTACTAGCACCTTTTCAACGTCTGGAAAAGCTTTAGCTAAATCAGCATTGACGTGGTCAGCGTATTCTTTATCAAGCTCAATAGTTTCATCAACCATCACGCTTTTTTTGAGCGATTTAAAGAATAGGTTTTTAGTAGCTTTGTACTGTGGCATATTATCCTCCTACAGAAACATTCGTTACTTTGACAATAGCTTTCTTGTTATCATCAAGTACGTATGTTCCACCTTTGGCAGCAGCTTGCAATAACACACCATCAAAAGCTGTAGCTTCAATTGTGCGAGTAGTAGAAATACCGATAAATGGGATAACAATGCTGTCTGGTGAGAATACAGCAACAACACCTGTATCAAAGTATTGTGCTGGTGTTTCAACCAATGCAAAGCCTTTATAACGAGCTAAACCGTTATTATCAATAGATACGCTTGAACCTTTAGCGGATGTGTTGGCTGTCATGTCAATAATCGCATTGTAAAGTTCAGGGCGAAGATAGATAGTGATTGGCGCTGTTACTTCATTGTTAATGTAGTAAGCATTGACTGTATTAAACAACGCTTTAACTTTGTCCTCTGTAAAGTCAGCTAGCACTTCTTCTTTGCCTGCGTTATCTGACAAATACTTACCGATACGTTTGTTAACTTTGCGTGTTTGTGCTTCTGATTGCAATTTCAAACGTTCAGCAATAGCAGCTTGCAAGTCATTGTTAACAGTGTAGCGGTCAAGTCCTTCATGAATTGTAAGTGTGTAATCGTACTCAACATCTGTATTTGTGTACTTGATTTCTGTGACGTCACCAAAACGAGATTTAGCACCAGAACCATCGCCAAAACCGCCATCATTAGCGCCTGTTTTGTATTCTTCGTTGATGACAACAGGTGTAGCGTTAGTTTTAACTGAAAAGGCTTTAGCGTTTTCTTGTACACCGTCCAAAATCTGGATTGGTGACAATGCACCAGAAAAAGCAGCTTGTACACCGAAAACTGTTGATAAGATACCAGCGTACTGTGTTTCATAGCGACGTGCTGGATTGTTTAAATTACTTGGCATGTTTATTCTCCTTTCGATTATTTGCCATAGCTATCAATAATCGCTTGAAATGGGTCAATACTCCCATTTCCACCAGCCGATGGATTGCCATTAGGTACGATTGACGGATTAGGCGTATTATCTTCTTCTGGCTTAAACAAGTAAGCATCACTTTCTTTCAAACCGTTAATAACATCGTCCAATTTAGGTTTTCCGTCATCGTCAAGCTCAATCTCATCAATGTTAATGAATTTCATTAGGTTTTCTGGATTGTAAGCGTTAGTGTCCTTTAAAGCTAAATTGATAGCATTGATTTTTTGTGTCATTGCAAGATCTGCTTCAGCATCAGCTTTGAATTTGTCATATTCAGCTTGCAATTTATCAAGCGCTTCTTTTTGTTCAGCACTTGTATTTGCATCAGCTTTCAATGTTTCAATCTGTGTCTCAGCATTTTGCAATTGATTTTTAAGACTGTCTCGCTCTTGCGTGATAGTGTCCAAAGCTGATTTAGTTTCATTCAAATCTTTGCCATGCAAAGTAAAAACTTCTTTAGCTTGTTCATCTGTCAATCCAAGATTGATAAGGTCATCTTTTGTAAATGGCATTTTGTCCTCCTAGTCCTTTTTGTAGGTGGCTAACCCCCACCACAAAGGTAAAATCTTATTTACTTCTTCAGTTTACCTTTGAACAAAGCGGACTTTTTACCGTTTTGAACGCACAAAAAAGCACCTAGAAAAAATCTAGGTGCAAATAAGTAAGATAACTTACCAAATATTCAAATCTACAAATTTATCAATGATACTTTCTGCTATTTTACCTTTTTGTGTAATGTTGTATGCATTGTCAAAGGCTTTGAGCTGGTAATAATCTTCCAAAGCTTCTGCAAAATCATCATTCAACTCACCGTTTTGCAAAATTTTATCTAAATCAAAATTAGGTAAGCACTCTTTAACAAAAGCTATTTGTTTTTCGTTTAGAATTTCAACTATTTTCATTTTTCAAAACCATACTTTCTGCGAATTCTTTTTCCTGTCTTGTGAGTTGTTGCAATATTCCCTGTGGATGGATTGATAACAACTGATGTATCTTTACCGATAAATTTTTGAGATGGTCTACCATGCTCATCATATTTAATCTCTTTTATTTCAAGAGGATTTTTTAAAGCATCAATGATAGTTTGAGTTTCAACCTTTCGTTCAACAGCACGATCAACAAGATGTTTTGAAACGTCTTTAATTTTTACATTGTTGCTTGCTTTCATGCCTATTATAGCACTTTTCACCTCTCGTTGCTTCTCTAAAGTTTTCTTCTTAGTCCCTAACAATGATTTATTTTTTTCGTATGAATTTTGAGTTAAAAATAACCTTTCCCTCGAATAATCACGATGCAAGAAATCATGCTGATCAACATAAGCACGTATCTTTCCTTGTAGTTTTCGCAATTTCAAACGCTCGGATGTGATAAGTTCATCATCTCCCAGTTGGCTAGCGATGTGTAGGCGCTCTTTTTGGTTTCTGATAGCACGTTCAAGTGCTCTTTGTTTGGCTTGTATACGTGCATTCTCTTCTGCTTGTTCGGGCGTTAAGTCTTTGAGATAGTCTGGGTCTTCTAGTAGCTCATTGACCCCAATAATAAAAGGTGTCAAATAATGTCCACAATGCACGCCTAAACAGCCACCAGCGTAGCCGTAACCGTAATCGGACAAAGCAAACACCTTGACACCTTTCTCTGTGTGTGTCGTGCCTTCCATTGTTACTATACGACCCTGCAAAGGCGCACACATTTCTCTTGCTGTAGCTTTCTTTGAGTAGTAATAAGTGTCAATACCCATTTCCTTAGCTGGTGCTGTGCGCATTTCGTTGTAAACTCTAAACGTTGTCGTTTTAATAATAGCTCTTGCGTACGCATCTGCTCGCCACTCTCTGCCGCCTTTATCGACAAAACCTGTAAAATTCTTCTTTTGCCATTTCATGATAGTGTCACGAATAGCTTTATCAGCTGATTTTGAACTGATAACCACTTCGGCTACGGACTTCTCAACAATTGATTTATATGTTTTTTGAATTGACCTAGGCAAAGTCGTGTTGATAAGGTTTAAGTCACTAATCGCTTGCGATGTGTAAGCTTCAAGGCTATCTATCACGCCGTTGGCAATAGATTCACCATCTCTCCTGCCTAAATCCTCTGCAAGTTGCTGTTTAGTGTCTTTGTAAACCTTTAATCCTTCGTTAGCTATAACGTCACGTAACAAGTCCTCTGCTATACCTGTACGTTCAGTGATAATTTTCAAGTTTTCTTCGTTTAGCATGTGCATATCATTCAACTTATGCATTTGCCAAATGTATGGATTTTCTTGCAAATCAGCACTACCACGAACGATTAAACGCTTGATCATATTATCAAATAGTTCTTGCTGCATCTGAGCGTAAATATCGCTAACTCCTTGCATCTGCAAAGAGAATTGCTGGTCATTTAAGACTGGTCTCTTACTCATCGTCTTCCTCTACTCGTTTCCTGCCATAAAGCGCTAAGTCTGCATCGTTTTCTGGCGGTAATTCCCCATTGATTTCAGCTAGATAGTCTTTAGCTTCTTCTTCGGACACATTCAATGTTTTCTGGATGCCTAAACGTTGTGGTGCAAAGCCTGCTGATACCATTTTCATCCAATAAGCAAGCTCTGCGTTTCGGTCTGTAAAGACACCATCGTCAAGATTGACTGAAATGTCTTCTAGCTCTGGTATTTCGCCCTTGTACAGACCTGTAGCTTTACCGAGTTCGCAAATAGATACGCATAACTCTTTAATCGATTGCTCAACAAGAGCAGCAATACTATTACGCATTTGGTATGTGTCGCTATTCTCGCTAACTACTTCGGTAGCTGTCTTCATACTCTTGCCGTCAAAAGTAAACATGCCAGCAGACACACCAATCTGCATCTCAAACAGTTTTAGCCCCTCTGAAATCGCTGTGATGTAATCGTTTGAGCGGATTGGCGTTGTTAAGTCTTTGATAGCTGTAGCATCCATATTCCCACCGCCCAATTGCGTATAGATGTTTTGGTCTGTCTCGAAGCGTCGTTTGAAAGTGATTGAACCATCTTCTCTCTGCGCTGTTACCTTAGTCATCTGCTCAGGAATAATAACACGACGTTGACCCATTCGGACTTCCCACATGAACTCATCGTAAGTTCTGTTGATAAAATCAATTGTCGTTTTAGCATTATCAAAGATAGATAGACCAAGCGGACTGTTGATGTCTTTGTTGTTCATTCCTGGAGTCTTGAGATACGTAAACAATGGACGTGATAAGTCTTTAAACATTGTGACTGGCTCAAGGTCTGGATACAATTCAGACAAGTTCGCACGTTGACCTAATACGTCGCTAATTTCTGACTTGTAAAGCTCGTTAGTAATGCGATAAAAGCTCTTATCTTTCGTACTTCCTTGCTCGTTTCCGTCCGCTGTCACCCACTCATGAAACTCTACAAGCGTGTAATACACGTTCTTTCTGCCCTCTGACTTGATTGTTTTGGTCAAGATAGCAGCATTCGACACGTCTTGCGTATTTGATTGCAACGGCAAGAAAACAGGCGCTTGAACGAATGCTACACGAATTCTGTCACCGTCAACATATGGACGCATGGCAAGACCACCCAACGCCAAACCGCTTTCCAAATAGCGCTCAAAATTCTTATTAAAGCGGTCATTGTCAAGCGTGTAGCTGATAAACTCATCAACTGATTTGTTGTCCGACGTGATTTCCGCCTGCTCGTTATAAACCAAGCTAGCAATCTTTTTCGATGCTGTTCGTGCAATCGGCAAATGGTTAAACTTGCGACGTTTCACATCACCCTCGCTGTTGATATATTCGACGTCATCAAATTTAGATTGATAGTAAGTTAGATTGTGTTGAATACGACTGTACTCTTCTTGACTAACTGCGATTTTTGGATGATCAAGAACACTGTTTAAATTTGAAGTCTGCATGTTATACCTCCCACGATTAAAAAAGTCTTTTACTTTTTGGATTAGACCCATATTGTCCTCCTAACTGTTTCCGATACGTAAGCCGAGAATTTTAGCATTATCCAAGGCAAAGTATTGTGACACGTCGCATGTGTGGTCATCTTCTTTGATAACGTTTGGATTGTCTGACTGGATTGTCTTCTCATCCCAACGATACATACGATGCTCTTCGATAAATATCTTATTGGCTTCTGTGTCTAAATAATAAAAACGTCCCTGAGCAAGCAACGACTGAAAGCTGTCAATCATTGTCACTTTTTTTAGCTTGGCTACTGGATGCCAACGAATGGCAAAATCTAAATACATCTGGTTTCGCAATGCCCCCTCAGCACTATCGATTGTGTACTGTAGCACTTGCACTCTATACTTATCCACAACCGAACGAGTAAAACTATGTATGTCTTGTGATAATTGACTAGGCGCTTTCTTGACTACTTTCCCCGCTGGCGAATAGTAGTAAGTATCAAGCAATATAACATTACCTTTTGCTGTTATGCCGAATGCTCCGCAAGCTGTTGCTGATTGTTGGTGACCGCCATCAAGTGCAAACGAGATACCGACCAGCCTGTCGTTAGCTGGCAAACTATCCAGCGGATGAAACGTGCTCATGTTATATACGTTGTTTCCAAGTCCGACTGGCTCGCCCAGGTAAATATATCTGTAATAATCAAAGTCATTAGCTTTAATACGTTCGATGTCTTTTAGCATTTGCTCCGTAACAAAGCCCAGCTCATCATCAAGATAGCTAGATGAGTGGCAAAGATATTCATCACGGATTTTCATAGTCTCAAACCACTTGTTAATCCAACTGTATGGATTACGTGGCGGGTTGTAAGACCAAAAGAACTGCACGCATTTAGCTTTAGCGTGTTTTTGGCGCATGAAAGTAACGTTTGATTGGTCAAAGTCTTCTTCGCTGTCAAATTCGGCTGCTTCTTCGTACCAAACAGCGATAATATTCCCAATATCGTTTGATTTCAACTTTTGAAAGTCGTCTTGACCGTAAAAATAGAACGTTGACCCTGTTTTCTTATGAATTATCTTGAACGGGCTAACAGTCGTTTTAAAACCACCAAAAACGCCGTATAATTGCAACGCCCACTGTATTTTATTAAAGACACTGTCACGGATTGTATTGGCTACTTTGCGAATAATAACAACGTTAGCTGTGTCGCCTTGCTTGATGTATTTCACCATCATATAAACCAATTTCAATGCGATTACAGATGATTTAAACGAGTTCCGCCCGCCTTTTAAAATATTGTAAGGTTCTACGGAAATCCAAACAGGCTTAAAATGTGGATTGACGTTCTTTTGAACATTAAAGACCATCGTCTACCTCCTCAACCCATTCATCAACGATGATAATTTGTTCATCTTGTACCTCGCTAGCGTTGACTTGTTCACGCAACTTAGCCAATTCAAGCTCTAATTTTTCAGCTTGTTTAGCAGTTGGATAACGTTTCAAAATTTCTTGAATAGCTTTGATAACTGTTGCATTATCTGCTTTCTTCCTGAGCCTTTTGACTTCGCCTGTAACTGGGTTCATCATCAAAACTTCTTCATCACGATTTCCTCTAGCAATGTCTGATAGTATACTCAACGCCTCTTCAGCATCCATGATGTTTTTCTTGTGTAATTCAGAAAGTTGATCATCAATGTACGCTCGAATTTTAGTATTTTTTAGTAACTTATCAGCGTTGGCGCCTGCATATTTCTCAGAATATCCAGCGTTAATTGCTGCTTTCGTTGCATTTCCTAGCTTGATAAATTCATCTGCAAATCGTTTCTGACGTTCATTCATTACCTCTCCTTTCACACAAAAAAATCACGAGTCTTAACTCATGATTTCATTGTAATATCAAGTTAACGTGGCTTTTTACCGTTCTTTCAAGGCGTTAGCTAACAAATGTCTGTATGTAGCACGGAAATAGTTATCAAACCAGTTGTTGAGATGCTTGTATGTTCTGTTTGGACTTCTGTAGTAAATCCTTTGACTAGCACCTATAACGTTCATTGTCTCATATACATATACCTCTTTGAGTACTCTGACAAGTGACTCATCTGTTCTTGAGATAACCTCACTTGTGACTGTGTTCAAATTGACGTAAAACGCTGCATCTTCATTGTTATTTTCCAGAAAATGGTCTTGTATCTTTTGCTCTAGGATTGTTTTCTCTGGGTTTGTTTTATCTCTCAGAAAATACCACTTCAGCCATATGATTTCTCGTCTATGTATTACAGACAATCTTTCAAACTTCGTCTTTGCCATAACTTCACCTACAAGGTTTCCATCGCTTTAATAAATTCTTCATAGCTATTCAAAACTTTATAGCAACAATCACGCACGTAAACTTCACAACCTTTATGCTCCACCCAATTACCTGTTTCTTCGTCAAAGATTTCAAATGTATCTTCCGCTATTGATATAATCTCATTTGCGTTTAATATCAGTTTGAATTCCTCAAGTTCATCTACATCATACCCTGTTATTTGACTTATCCATTTAACATCACTCACTTTGAAACCTCCTCGATTGTCAGCACAAATCTGTAATAACCTTTTTTCCCGCTCAATCCGCCTAGCTGAAATTTAGTGGATTTAATCACATTATCATTGTCATCCGTCCAAATGCCAGCCTCTGTCATGCCATCCACTAAAGGCTTGACCGTCGGATAAAGGTTTGGTGTGTCTAATCTTCGCCTTGTCGGTTTGTAAACTGTAACCGTTAAATGACACGGTCTTTTTGGACTAAACGGCAACATATGCTTATCTTTTTTGGCTTTAGTCTCATAAGCTGCTAGCTTTCTAATCCTGCTCACCATGTGACCTGTAACTTTATTATGGTCTCTGTCATTCGAATTAATGACCATGTTCAGCTTTTTGTTTTTTGTGTTTCTTGGCAACCAAAACTCAAATTTTGTGTTCTCGTTGTCTTCCGACTCGATTAACACGCAACCACAATCAGCACAATAATAATTGCCTGGTTTTTCGGGAAATGACTCTAAATCTGCCAATTCTTTCCATTCATAGCAATCAGCACAAAATACTCTGTTAATGTTCATGTTCAGCCTCTTCCTCCAATGTTTCAATGGCAACAACTGGCGCTCGACCTCTGCTAGAGTTGAAAGTGACATACTCCCCATTCAACCAACGTGTTAAAAGTGCCTCGTGCTGTTCTCTTTTGATATTGCAAACAAGCATTACTTTATTACTTAGTCTATAAGCAATTTTCATCATAACTCTCTTTCTAACATCTGAGCACGTTCAAGCCAATATTTGCGAGACACTTCTCGCTCTAGAGGTGTCATTTTATTGCTATCTGCTGCTGTGTAATAAATCTTCTTGCTCACATTTGACACTTTCTTCACATCAATAACGCCTAGTTTTATGCGCTGTCTCAATTGGTAATATGTCAAATTCCATTCACGACAACACTCAGCATAGTAGCCAACAAAGCGCTTGCTTGTCACTTTATCTGAAAACTCATACGGTACATATGATCTACCATTATCTTTAACACCAACTTCTTTCCTGGTTATGTTCCCTTTCTTAACCCTTGAGTCAAGAGTTTGTCTAGCCAATCCTGTTTTTAAACAATACTCTTCGATTGTTCCAGTGAATGCTTTTTGGGTTGAATTATCAGTAAATTTGTATACTTTAACTTTCATTGTTCGCTCTCGCTTTCATATGTTCCACCCCAATTATCAGCACGATAGATAATAACCTGATTATCTGATAGAGTCCTGTTCTGCTCTCTGAGCTCTCTATTCTCTTGTTTTAATTTATTCATCTCTGGCTCATAATTATTCATCGTATGAACACATCCTAATACGTACACGATGCTCAATAGCAAATATAGTGCTATTCCAACCAGTAAAATATCCCAGATGTGGTTTTTAATTATCTTTACGAACATTCATTTTTACCTCAATCGGTTTATTTTGTTTTTTTATTCCTCTCAAGACACGGACATTGATAGCTATTGCTGTCAAACTTAATAAGATAGAAATTACACTGAAAATATTCATCTCGGGCCTCCTAAACACTCAATAATACTTGTTTGTTAACTTGTTCAATCTCTAGACGCAAGTTTGTCTGTGGTTGCCACTGTTTCCAATAATCGTAAGCACGATCAATGTCTTTCTTCTTCAAAAGGTCATAACGTGGGATTTTAAACAGCTCTTTGAAATCTTTAGCGGCTTGACAAAATACTTTCTGTCTTAATTTGCTATCAGAATATGCTGGCGCATCATAACCACCCAAGCATTTAACTACTGCTTTGCTACGTTCTTTGGTCAAATCCTGGTTAATTGACGGATTTACTGGCTGTTCATCTTTCAAATAGACGATGTCATCACGCATTACAGATTGCTCTTGCTTGATTTCTTTTTGTGTTTGAAATAATTGGATAAATGCGTCCTCTGTCGTCAAAGCGTTTTGAGCAGGAGCAATATAAGCGCCGTGTTTGCGAATGGCTGGTAACACCTTATCCGTCACCCAGTCAGCAAATTTTTCAGCTTCTGGCTTGCGTGATTGAAAAACCAACTTGTAGAAATTGCTTTCGTTAATGAAATTAGCTTTCTGAACACCTCCATTTGTAAGGAGGTCGGTAATAACTACCCCCTTTGGATTTAATCGTGATGCCGCATCTTTATGGTTCTTGATATCTAACACACGACAACAATCTTTAAGATTAAAATAAAATTCATCCTCAATTGTTACTGTACGCACTTGACCAAATTCTTCATTATTGAATACTTGTACATCCATCATTTAAAAACCTCCTCACCATTTCGAAACATATTGTTAGCTAAAACATGACTTGTAATTTGTCGTTGTGTTTCTGGATCTTGATAATAATTTAAAACCACTTGATAAGCTTTCTTAGCTGCCGTAATTTTTTTGTTTGCATAAACTGTGAATAAACATAAGTAAGTAACGCATAAAACTGCGAATAATAATACAATAAATTGCTCTTGTGTCATTTGTTTTTCTCCTCAAACATCTCTTCAAATTCTCGTGTGATCTTTCTCATTCCATAAGCTTCTGACGCTCTAAAATAGAAACCTTTATCATTTGTTTTCTTAAGATATAGTCGTTCTCGACATCCTGGACAAGAAACTGATTTTCTATGATTTTTGATTTTCAAAATCGTGTACGTCCCGCAAAACGGACACATGATTTCTGCTTTAACTCGTTCTTCTTTCATGCAACACCTCTAAAATGGTAAGTCATCTTCATTAATGTCCATTGGATTAGTATTCCCAAAGTTTCTGCTAAAGTCAGGATTGGTCTGTGTCGTTTGCCCTTGGAAGAAACTTGTCTGTTGTCCTTGTGGCTGTCCAAAATTACCTTGATTTGGATTTTGATAGCCATTGCTTGCGTTTTGTGGCTGTTGATTTCCAAAATTACCGCTATTTTGGAAATTACCTTGGTTTTGATAGCCTTGATTTTGCCCAAAACTACCGTTGTTGCCATTGTTTTGGTTTTGAGCTGGTGCATATCCATTGATTGCATCGATGATAATTTGTGGATATTTATTGCCTTCGTGCTCATTTTGACGATAGCGACCTGTGATAGTTACCAAATTTCCGACATTGTCATACAGGACATTTCCTAGCTCACCGAAAGCAATTACTTTGATGTAACCATGTTTGTAATTGCCATCTTCGCCTTTACCATTTGCAAAGCTCATGCTTGCGGTCGTAAAGTTTTGATCGTGCTTGTTATATTCGTTGTTAAAATTAATATAACCTTTATTCGTTACTTCCGTTGTCGTCCTCTTTCCTATTTCTTACACTACTTGTAAACAATAACGCTAAGAACATCCATAGTGGCTGTTTGAAATAAACAGCGATGAATGCACATACAAGCAAAGCACCAACATCATGTAATAGCCAAGCTAACCAAATCATTCAACTTCCTCCACTTCTCTAACTTCCAGCTCATGCACGCCAAATTTTAAAAGTGGTGCATATCTCTCATTAAATTTAATCGCTGCTACATATGGATTAGAAGCCTCTACTTCAGCCCCTAAATCCAATGCCGCAATTTTTCCGCTGACGTAATATTTTTTCATCCTTCAAACCCCATTTCCATGATCATGTTTGGTTGTTCGTACTTAATGCCATTCATTTCCAAGAAATCTTTAAACATTTTGGCTTGTTTAACACCCCCAGGAAACGTCAAACGCAAATCAAGTGTCAACGCTTTGTCAGGCTCAAATTTTGGCTCATTTTCAGCCATGTTTTGTGTCTCGGGTGTAATTGTATTACCTTCCAAAATCTCTCCAGTTTCAGCGTTATATGCCTTAATTTGAGAGTTAGCATTTTCTTGCGCTAGACGTTCAATCTCCGCTTTACGTTCTGCCTCTGCTTTAGCTCGTGCCTCAGCCTGTTCTTTACGTAAAGCAATCGCATCTCTATCAGATTTCATGATTTTAAGAACGTCAACAAGTGATTTTCCATCTTCAAGATAGCGAACATAAGCATCTGGAAGTAATTCATAATCTTTAGCTTGTTCAATGATTGTCTCTTTACTTTCTTCAAATTCACGTACAGCTTTGTATTCTTCCAAGACAATCTGATCAATTTCCTCAAGCGTTGCTGTTCTAAGCTCAAATTTGCCTGCTTTAAAGTATTTCTTCAAGCTGTATGAGTCGTATTTATCCTCAAATGTTGACTTATCCAATTGAGCTAGCTCACATTTCTCTTCGAAAGCAGCACGTACTGCATCAACTCGTAGCAATCGCTCTTGTTCGTCGATTGCATTAAGACCTGCCGTGATGTTGTCAATTACTTCATCAAGCGGTTTGATTGTTTGGTCATACCATTTTTTAAACTCTTTGTATGGCTCGCTGATAACCGAATTAATTTCTTTGCGTCGTGCTTCAAGCGCTTGTTTTAGCTTGTTCAAACGTGTACGCTCTTCGTAGTCAGCTTTGTAAGTTGCTGTTGTCACTTCATAGTCAGCATATTGAGCTACTACTGCGCTTAGCTGACGCTCTACTGCTTTATAATCTACTTTTATTTCCGCTGGTTTAAATTCAACATTGATTTCTGTTAGTGTATTATTTGTTACGTCTTTCATTATTTATCTCCTTTACAAGTCATTAAAATTAATCTGATTTGGATTTTGTTGTGGCATCAGCGATTTGATGTAATTTACCACTTCGTTAAAATATCCACTCGGAACAGCTCTAAAATCGTTGATGTTGTAACGAACCAAAATACCACTTGCTACGATATCTGGGCTTTGGTTAGTCATCTGTGCAAGCTGATTGATGCCGTTGTAAATCTGTTGCAATTGATTATCATTGATATATTGCGTTTGCTGTTTTGTGTTCGCACCCTGCTTTTGCTGTTTCTGATATTCATTCGTATCAGCATCTTTAGCATCATCAATTAAGAAAATACCGTTTAAGGCATATTTTCTGGCATAGCTTGACGCAGAACCTGTAATTTGCGACGCATCCATACCTTTTTTCTTTTCCTCCTCACGGGCTCTTGCTTCAACTGTAATTTTTTCGCCTGTACTTATATCAACAAAATCAAATGTAGCTACTAAATAATATCTGTCGCCAACTTGCTCAATAACATCTTTTCTAAAAAACGCTGTACATTCGTTTTCCCATAATAATGGTTTTATAGCATTCAAAATATCCTCTGCATTCCTGTAGCTATAACCACCGAATTTGTTATATTGCCCTTTAGGAACGTTTAATTCTTTTTGGATATTGAGAAGTTTTTTATAAATTGTCACCTTTTCCATTCCTCAGACTCCATTTGTTCATCTTTCCAGCGGTCATATGCCTCGTCTTCATCACCCTGAAATACTTCTTCATGGTCCTCATACGTGCTTAACCAATTATCGTAATCAAACGTTCCAAATAATCCATGTTGCATTAGCTGACCTTTCTAGCTTCTAGCAAGTAGTAGCAAGTCTTAGCGCCATAATCAATGCGAATGCTGTTTCCACTCATTGACTTTCCAAAACGTGGTTCTGAAATAGCTGAATAAGCGTATGTATGATTTTTGAGTGCTTTAATCGCTTGGTGCATATCGTCGAAAAAACCAAGATGAAACTTGCGATAACCGTTGATTACATGTAATAATTCAATCTTCATTACTCTTCGTCCTCATCTGGAAATAATGTATCACCTACTGTCTCTGCTACATCTTTACCATCCAACACACCTTCAAGAATATGTGAGAAAACGTGCATTGTTTCAAAGAATATCAATTTATCTTCTGGCTGTTCAATAATTCCATCATTGTGTAACCCAATTGCTAGCGTTGATGTTACGTGCATAAACTCTTGTAGTTCTTCGATACGTTTCAAAGTTTGGTGTTGGTTTAAAATTGTTTCTTTCACATTCATAATTAGTCCTCCAACATAGATTTTTTTAGTGCTTCAAGCTGTGCTTGCTCGTCTACTGTCGCTTCGTGTTTGTATTCTTCATCTACCCATTCAGGTACATTGCTTTTGGCCGGTTGCTGATTAGAATAAGTACGTTGTGCTTTTTTGACATCAAAATTGCGTTGTTCTTCGTCTTGTTGAACAATTGTCTTGATACCGTTTTGAGACCAATTCTTAAGAATTGAATTGATATAGCCAAAATTACGTTTAGAATTGTCAGCCGCTCTGTCAATTGCTCGTTTAACCAATTCGGGAGATAAATTATCTATGTAGATATAATCGTTTAGCTTTTGTGATTGATAGCCGTCAAGAACTCCAATTCTAGATTGATAGTATTCAAAAATATTAAAATCAGATTTTTCATCAGCAGTAGCAGATTGATTTTCTCTAGTATCTACTTCTGACTTTATATCTATATTTATATCTTTCTTTAACTCTATCTCTTTATCTATATCTCCGTTGCGTTTTGTTGCATTGGTGTTGCATTGCAACACTTTCTGTTCTCTATGTTTGCGAGAACGCCTTGTACTAGCGGTTTCAGAGCCTATCATTTCCGGTACTTGTTCAAGAAAAAACTCATAATCGCTATGTCTAGTGAGTAGTCCTTTTTTAGTTAAAAACATCAATGTCATTCTGACGGCTTCTGTGTCCTCATCAATCAGTAGTGCCATTTCTTCTGCTAAGTCTTGAGCTAATTCTTCAAAATAGATTTTGCCGCTATCCTCGAGACTAATAAGCATTAGTTTTAAGTAGATAATTGTGTAAGTGTCGCCACCAGGCATTTTACGTAATAGTTTCATTTCTTTTGATTTAAAAAAATCTTGAGCTAGCTGTATCCAATAATATCGTCTGTTGGTTTTTGCCACCTAATCACCCTCTTCTTCTTTTGCGCCCCAGCATCCGTGCCAACCGTCCGTGTCAAAGCCGATTAGCATGATTTCGTCTGTGTCAAAGTATTCATTTTCCATTTAGTACCTCTTAAATCGTATCGTCTGGCAAACCGTGAGCACGGTTATATGCAATTGCACTCGCTTCCCAACCTGAATAATTAGATTTGACTGGTTCTTCTTTCTTACATGCTCGTTTACCGAACAATGTTAATGTAATTACTTCAGCGAACGCTAAAACTGAGACTGTGATAATTAAATGTGTCATGTTAAACTCCTACTCTTTCTTCTAGTTTGATATTTTCCAGCATTTCTGCTAATGTTTCTTTTTTACTCAAATATCGGTTACGTGATTTCCATTTAACAAATAGCTCAAATCCTTTGTAATTGATAAAAACTATTCGATGTGTAGGATTGTCAATGTATTTCCTAAACTCTGGATGCTCACGCATTTCAGTCACCCACTGCTTCGCAACGGATTTGCTAAGGCCTTCCCAACGTTGAATCAAATGATTGTAATCGCCCCATTCAGCTTTTTCGTCGTTGCCAACAGCTTTATACGTTATATTTGCTTTCGGCATAGCGCGCTCCTTTTTAATGTGGTATAATTTACTTTAGTTTTATTTGTTATGCGACTGATTGCCGTCAGTCGTTTTTTTATGCTCTCAGACTGGCTGGTATGGCCCTAGTAGGCACTTTTCAGCCGATTAAAGAATAAATAGGAGATACTATCGTGTAAATGAATAAAAAATCTATATTGGTAAGGAAAATAAAACATAGTCAAATTGATATTTATGAGTAATCACCTACTAGAGCCGTATCAACCAGCCTGAGAAGCACGGTTAATTAAGCAATGTTATTCAGTAGCTTATCAGCAAAATATAATTGCCCTTTACCTGTAATTTTAGGTGTCTTATTAATGCTGATATGACCGTCTGAGTGATTGATAGTCGTTTCTTTGATTTCAAACAGACCTAAATCCATTGCTTTTTGCGTCGGCATGTTCCAACTGTTGCCTTTGCGACTGATTAGATAGCCATTTTCTCGCAACCATGCAAACATACGATTCTGACCAAAATTCAAGCCGTTTTGACGCATGAGTTTAGCGAAATCACCGACTAAAATAGACGTGTGGCTTGCACTTACTGCGTTTGCAAAAATAACTTTAGGCTTTTGCTCTTCAATTGTTGCTTCAAGTAGCTTTTTGGCTTCTCGTTCTTCTTTGAGTTTTTGCAAAGTTGCAATAGCAAAATCCGGGTTATCTAGCAACTCATCAGTTGCATACATACCGTTCTTTCGAATGGTTGGTAAGACTTCCGATGTAACCCAACGTTTAAACTCTTTCGCTTTCTTTTTAATTTCAGCACTGGTACTCTGTTTAGCAGCGCCAAAAATCAAATTGTAAACACCCGATTCGCTAATAATGACTGACTTAGATTTATAATTTGAACCAGTCCCTTGAATCAGGGTAGTGGTTTTGTCCTCATCATCTACATGGTTAGATATAGCGTTTTCAGGTTTCTTGTATCCAAGTATTTTTGCCACATCTTTACCAACAAAGTAAGGTTCGCCATTGATTGTTACTGTTCGGACATCTTGCCCGTGAAAGTTAAAAATTTCGTTCATGTATTATCCTTTCTGAATTCGTCTAAACTGACTTCTAAAACGTCAGCGATTTTGACAACATCGTCAAATTTTAAAGATTTTTTTCGTCCTTTTTTTAAATCAATCAAGCTGTTTTGATTTAAACCAGCTTTTTTTGCTAACTCGTATTTAGTCATCTTCTTTTCAGCTAACAGAATTTCAATTTTTTTCCACACAATTTTTCTCCTTTTTAAGTTAAAAACACAATATATTGTGTATTGATACTTTTAAAACAACTATATATTGAATTTTCGATATACTTTTGATATAATATTTTCATGATAATCAGGTAAAAACTTTAACTACCAAACCAAGCAATTTCCTGTGAGTCAAATATTATGGAAAGGAGAATAATATGGAAGAACCAACTTTTGATTTTTATTTATTGAACACGTATGAAGTTCCAGAGGGGCAAGTAATGGGTGAGTTAAAAACAGACTCAAAACTTATTTATGAATTCTTGAATTCAAATCCCGAAACGTATTTCCAACGCTTTTACGTTTTCACTGACAACTTAGTTTTATTAGAAGAACGAATCAATGATAAAATTTGTTTCAAATCTAACAAAAAGATTGTTGTCGATAACGAATACAATATCAGCTTCGAAGATTAAGGAAATATCATCTTCTTAATATTCTTAATGCTTAATAGCGGCGGATAGTAGGTTTTTGTTAGATTTGAGGAGTCAATCACTGCCTTTACAATAGTGTTTGACTCTTTTTTATTTCCGCTATATGGATAACGTTTTGGTTTCATGTTTACTCCTTTTTAAGTTGCTGATAAATGTTTATTTCGATTTAATTCGTATTTTTTCCCTAAAAAAATAAAATCAGGGTCTACTTCGT
>OGJZ01000794.1_pt1 | contig 34048 bp, 42 predicted proteins | sample 1572321 | NCBI WGS metagenome assembly OGJZ01 (sample SAMEA2582086, study PRJEB24529) | metagenome | biome: Human gut stool | place: China | collected 2011 | reverse complement strand
TGCAAGCAGCCGGGCGAAGTAAGGGCAATCATGCCCCGAACGGTTATGCAGTGAATAATAGTAACTGATAACTCCGGTGGGAAGACCAGAGAGAGGTTATCGGGGCACTACATTTAAAATTAAGGATATGAGTTATAAATCAGACTTTCAGAAATGGAAAAAGGTAACACTTACTAATGTGTTTGATAACCTTTCAGGAATTAGTGACCGTGATTTAAAAGTGGGAGACATGGTTATGTACATTAATGGATTCGGGCAAAAGTTTGGTCCTTTTGAGATTCTAGGTTTTTGCATAGGGGCTGAAAAATGGGGAGTTTACGTATTCTTAGATAAGGAAAATTATTGGTTTCCAGACAATATTGATAGTGTATATTTAGTATCCGATTATGAAAAAGCAAGAACTTGAAATCAACATGACAAAAGTAGTCGGTTTCCCGGTTGAAATTACAATCAGGGGCAAACGCTCTTTTACATTCTCTTTTGAGGGAAAAAATGAGGTGGCGGCAAAGAAAATTCAGAAATACTTTGCACCGAAGCAATTAGGATATGACTACGATGAAGAATGTGATTTGACTTGTTTATATATGAACCTTTAATACATTATTTATTATGAAAAAAGGAAATTATAGCGTCAAGGGATTAGTTCAGAAGGCAATGATAGATTGCATGGACTTTTCAGAACGTAATGGTGACCAAATATTTTGTTCTTGCAGCCCGCACGTTGATGCGGTGTATTTCTCTGCTTACAAAGGCGGATGGGTATTTGAAAAGAAAGAGTTTTTTGTTATCTGTATTTACTTAACAGGCTCTCTAGCTCCTTCTGTAAAAGAGACGAAAAAGATACTCAAACCTATATACGACTTTATCAAAGAAAGTCGGAAAATCTAATTTGTCGTGTTTTATTTTGTGTTTGTGTTGTGGGTGTACGGTTCGTGAGAATAGTGCACCTTTTTATTTTAGAAATTAATCAATAAAATTATATATCATGGTAAAGAAAGTTACAGAAAATTGGTCTCCTTCCTTGCGAGAGATGCGGGTGGGTGATATTGTAGAATTTCCGGTTAAGGCGATTTCATCAGTGAACACAACGATTTCCCGTTTGCGATTGGAAATGTGTGTAGAGGGTGCAGATTGGAAACGTGAAGGAGATATAGATAGGAAAAAAGGCACGTTTCGAATCAAAAGAATAGCGTAATGAAACCGCTTTCCGAACGCGAACGTCAGGTAGCTACGGAATATTGCAAGGGATTGGCAGATAAAGAGGTAGCGGACAATCTTAAACGCTCTGTTTGGACTATAAAAGCCCAGAAGCGGGATATTTATAAGAAAATAGGTATCAATAAAGACACTGAACTAGTACTTTATATGCTTTGTGACAGATTGAAAGTCAATTTTGATTTGAAGGAGATTCGGAAACATGGAATCGAGATTTTATTCTCTCTACTCTTTGCTCTTATGCAGGTCACTTGCAATAGCATTGATATGCGACGTATGAAGTCTTCATCTCGTGTACGTACTACAATGAGTTGTAGAGTGGGGCTAGGTAGAAAAAATAGTGATTTACAATTATCAATATTGGGATGATAGCAGAAGGTAGAATGAATATCCTCATTAATGGTACTGCCGAATCAAGGCTTGCAGATATCCTGTATATCATGGAAGATGAAACATTTGGTTTCAGGAAATCTGCTTCCATTGTTGGAGGACGAGGTAGATTAACTAAGTTAATTGTAGCCGGAAAGGTACGATGTGACAAGCCTTTGAACGTGCAGAACGCTAAATGTTACTGCAATGCTTCTGATGTACTGCGACATGCTAAGATAAGAGTTAATAGACAATTTAAAAGAAAGAAGAATGAAAAAGATAATAATAAACGTGTTGCTTCTTAGTTTGATAGCTTCACCGTGTTTGCTTACGTTTAACGATGTGAACCCTATAACAGGTGAATGGAACTGGCACTGGAACCTGATAGGCATCGTTTATTCGGTTTGGTTTTATAATAATATTCTCAAACCTATTTTCAAACCCATGATGTGAATCACGGTAGGTTGTGTGTTATGTGTATTATTTGGTTTCAAAAGCCCTGTATCAAGCGTGATACAGGCAAATATGGATAAGTGGCGGAATTGGTAACGCTTAGTAGAGTAAGATTGTAAGCCAGGCATTCTGTAACCACTCAGTGAGGCTCTTGAATTTACATTCCCAGTTCGAATCTGGGCTTATCCACTAGACCTCAGCGGAGGAAGCACTTTAATATTAAAATTATACTAGACATGCCGGCAACCGTAGCTAGTGATAGTGGGCGGTTGCTTTTTTTATTATTAATCAATCAATGCCGGTGTAAAGGACACTGTAGGGTGTGAGTCCCTGTATTTGAGTTTACTGTGTTCTATATCTTCCCGGTGTGCTTTGAACGGCTATCCGGGAACAACTTTTTTATTAACCACTTTAATTTTTATTTTTATGGGACTTATTAAGAAACCTAACGAGCTGACCGTTAAGACTACATTGTCAGCACTGATTTATGGTCAACCAGGTATGGGGAAAACAACACTTGCATTAAGTGCTCCTAATCCTGTATTGTTTGATTACGACGGTGGTATTCACCGTGTAAATGCAGCTCATAGAGTACCTACGGTACAGATTACCAACTGGGAAGAAACTAATCAAGTATTATTCTCCGACGACATCAAGGAATTTGATACTATCGTGATTGACACAGCCGGAAAGATGCTTTCTTTTATGGATAAGTTTATAATGCAAACAAATCCTAAAATGCGAAAGGCGGATGGAACGTTATCTTTGCAAGGGTATGGAGTTCGAAAGAATATGTTTATCAACTTTGTAAGTCAGGTGTCATTAATGGGCAAATCAGTGATATTTGTAGCCCATGAGCGCGAAGAAAAGAATGGGGAAGATAAACAGATTCGCCCGGAGATTGGCGGTTCATCTGCCGGAGACCTAATCAAAGAACTTGATTTGGTAGGTTACATGGAAGCTATCGGAAAGGATAGAACAATATCTTTTGACCCCTGTGAGAAGTTTTATGGAAAGAATACCTGCAACCTTCCCTCACGTATCAAGCTACAGGTTATCATTGATGAAAAAGGTACTATTATTGGGGAAAATGATTTCATGTCGAATATCATTCGTACTTATAAAGAGTATCAGTCTAAACAAACAGAGTTATCGACAGAATATGAACAGTTACTTGACAGTATCCGTGACAGCATCGAGCAGATAACGGATGCCGATTCAGCCAATGAAGTGATGTCCGGTATATTGGATATGCAGCATATTTTCGATAGTAAGTTGCAGGCTTCTCAGTTACTTGATAAGAAGTGCAAGGCACTAGGATTGAAGTTTGACCGTAATACTAAAAAGTATGCAGCCTGATTACAGAATTTACCCTTCGCTGCTTGATAACTTCGGAAAGTACTTGAGAGCTGATGAAGAGGTTGAGAGCTTTTGGAATGTCAATAATGAAACCGGAGAATATAAACGTTCTCCGGAAGAAATTGAGGCCGACTTGAAGCAACAACTTCTGAATGCTATTAATCGTGTACCGTTCGAAAGTGAGGCAGCCGATAAAGGGACTGCGTTCAATGCAATAATTGATTGCTGGATACATAAAGAGAAGCATATCCCAACTGAACGTTCACCGTATAGTATTATCGGAGATGAAGAAACCAATACTATTCAGGTTTCTTTTCCGGAAACAGATATGGCGCCTGCAAGGATTTTCCTTTTTGACAGGGAATGGTGTATAGAGCAGTCGAAATATTTTAAAGGTTCGGTAAGCCAGCTATTTGTCTCGGCTATTCTTCCAACGAAATACGGAAATGTGGAGCTTTACGGATATATTGACGAACTTTTACGTGATACTGTCTATGACATCAAGACTACATCAAGTTATCAGTTTGGAAAGTACGAACACGGATGGCAGCGGCATGTTTATCCGTATTGCCTTATCGCTTCCGGCCAGATGGATGGTATAAAAGCTTTCGAATACACTGCATATCATTTGAAGGGTGGAACTAGCCGTACACCACTGATATCAGGTATTCGTTATCCGGAGTATTATACATATAGCCATGAGCAGACCGTTAGACTGCTTACTAGCCATGTTGAACGGTTTATAGAGTTTCTGAAAGCAAATAAGGAATTAATAACTGATAAAAAGATTTTTGGAGGTAATTAATGGCACAAGAAGCAATTCTCACAAAGATAGACGGTGAAGTAAATATCAGCAAGTCTTTTGAATTCATGTGTTCCCAGCTCCGCAATGGCAAGTACCGTGTAAAGATTGAACGCTACACAGAGCCTAGAACATTGAATCAAAATGCTTTGATGTGGTTATGGTTTACTTGCATAGAACAGGAGACAGGAACCGACAAGCAAGACGTTCACGACTATTACTGTAACCGCTATTTACGTAGAACTGCATTCATAAAAGGAAAAGAAACGGTGATAGCCGGAAGCACATCGAAACTTAATACAGTGCAAATGACTGACTTCATGAATAAGATACAGGCTGATGCTGCTGCCGAATTGGGGATAGTACTCCCTCTTCCGGCTGACCGTTTTTATCAAGAATTTATTAACGAATACCAATATAGGAGGTAATATGGAAATATTAAAAGCAAAGGTAACTAAAGATAATACTTTAGTTGCTAGTTACAAAAATGAGAATGGCGACACTGTTACCATCGAAGGAAAGAATCTGGTTACGAAAGACCTAACAAATTCATTCCGTGACCTTGTTCCCCACCTTACATTCTTATGCGAACAGAAGGAGGCCGCACATTTGGAAAGGATGGATGAGTTGCCGGATGATATTTATTCAATCCTGGAAGTAAGCGGATACACCGTAGGTGGTTCTGACGATTCTTTAGGGGTGACGTTGATAGGAAAAAGGTTCCTGAAAAGTAAGAAGGTATTGAACCTTTGTGCTCCTTTCACTATGTTCAACAATGAGAATGAAGAATATACCTACGCATTTGAACTGGAACAAGCCATAGAGGCTTGTAATTATGAAGTTGAACAATACTTATTTAAAAAGAAATGGGCCGTTGTTCAGCAGGAATTGCCGTTTAAAGATGAAGAACCAGTATCCGAAATAACTTCTGATGAAGCACCGGAAGTAAACCTGGATGAATTTCAGGCAGACCTAGAGAAGTTGACCGCTGATTCCAATATTACTCTTATGGGCGAACAGAAGGTCAAAGGTAGGCACCGTAAAGTAAAGAAGGATAAAGCAACTACTGCCGCATGATACCCGGGACAATCTGCATAACTAAATACCCTAACTGCTATACAATTTCTTTTCCATATCATCCGATGTTAGTTACATGTGTGAAGCGTATTCCGTCAGTGGCTAAAGATATAAAGAAAGCCTATTTATCTGATGAGAAAGCTTGGAAGATTGAACCTCAGGATGAATCTTATGTGAAGATTATGGCAGACTGGGCAATTCATTATGGATATTGTAACAGAAAGCAGTGGAGAGAAAGCACAAGAAACCTAAATGACTATTCCATACCTGAGATGCCTAAATTGGGAATCCCTCACGGGTTGTTACTGGAACCTTATGACTATCAGAAAGAAGGGATAGCCTACGCATTGAAGTATAAGCGGTGTATCTTTGGAGACCAACCAGGGTTAGGTAAGACATTACAGGCTATAGGCACGGTTACGATTGCAAAATCATATCCGTGCCTTGTAATTTGTCCGGCTGCTTTGAAAATAAACTGGCAGCGTGAATTCAAGAAATTTGCAGGAAAGCAAGCGCTTATATTAGATGACAGGAATAAGGGTAGTTGGCAAAGGTATATTGAGACTAAATGTTGCGACATATTCATAACTAACTATGAATCACTGAAGAAGTTCTTCGTTCTCAGGGTAAAGGATGATACCAGATTCACGATGAAAAGCATAGAGTTTGACCCTAGAATCTCACTTTTCCGCTCTGTCATTATTGATGAGAGCCACAAATGTAAGTCGACTAAGACCCAGCAAAGTAAGTTTGTTGAGGGCATCTGTAAGGGAAAGGAATACATTCTTGAACTTACGGGTACTCCGGTTGTAAATGATAATACAGACTTGATACAACAACTTAAAATCATGGGACGTTTAGAAGATTTCGGAGGATATAAATTCTTTGTTGACCGTTATTGTGATGGTTTAAGAAAGTCGAGTAACTTGAAGGAACTAAATTGGAGATTATGGAATACTTGCTTTTTTCGTCGTGAGAAATCAAAGGTGTTAACTCAGTTGCCGGACAAATCACGTCAGTACATAGAGGTTGACATATCTAATCGTCGTGAGTATGATAAGGCTGAAAATGATTTGATACAGTACCTTAAAGATTATAAAAATGCTTCCGATGATAAGATAGCCAAGGCATTGAGAGGAGAGGTAATGGTGAGAATGGGTATTCTTAAATCAATATCAGCTAGAGGTAAAATAAAGGTATTCTCGGAATTTATTCATGATGTCATTGATGGAGGGGAGAAGTTAATAGTCTTCGCCTATCTAAAGGATGTTGTTCATGAATTGAAAAAGTTATTTCCTGATGCTGTTTTGGTAACCGGTGATGAAAATCCATCCCAAAAGCAAATGTCAGTAGACAGGTTTCAGAACGAGCCTAACTGCAAACTTATAATTCTGAACTATAAGTCAGGTGGTACGGGCCTAACACTTACTGCATCTAGCCGAGTAGCTTTCATTGAATTCCCATGGACGTTCAGCGATTGTGAACAAGCAGAGGATCGGGCGCACCGTAACGGGCAAAAGAATAACGTAAACTGTTACTATTACCTAGGAAAAGACACTATCGACAGGTATATGTATGATGTGATTCAAACTAAAAAAAGCATTGCTAACGGTGTGACGGGTACGGATGATGTTGTTAAGGAGAATATGGTTGATATGGCTATGAATTTATTTAGTGGAAGATTATGAAAAGGCAAACTACCCCACAATCTGAAAGCCAAATACAGCATAGCTGTTTGACTTGGTTCAGGCTCCAATATCCTAGTTTATCTCTTCTTATGTTTGCAGTTCCCAATGGTGGAAAACGAGATGCAAAGACAGGAGCACGTATGAAATATGAGGGAAGTATCCGAGGCGTAGCAGATTTAATACTGCTTATTCCTAAAAAAGGATTCGCTTCCCTCTGCATAGAGATGAAAACTCCAAAGGGAATCCAGAGTGAATATCAACTAAAATGGCAGAGAGCGGCTGAGAATGCCCGCAATAAGTATGTTATCTGCCATTCTCTTCAAGAATTTATAGACGAGGTTAAATCTTATCTTCAATGACTTATATAGAACTAATCAATAATTTTTGGAATGTAAGGCGCATTAGACCGATGACAAGTTACGAGGCAGATTTTTATTTCTATCTGCTGAAAGAATGTAACTCGAGAAACTGGACTAATCCGTTCGAATTGCCGTCGAGGAATGTGGAGCTAGAACTTGGCATCTCTCGCAAAACAATTTGTGACCTGCGCAACAAATTACAACAAAAAGGATTGATTTCTTTCAAAGAGGGTAATAAACGAGTAAATGGAGCTATTTATCAAATACTTTATGTTTCTGAGGGTAACAAAAACGGTAACGTAAATGGTAACGTAAATGGTAACCCTATATATAAGACTAAGAATAAGACAAAGAATAATAACTCTAACGAGTTATTTCCTCCTGACCCTCCACCACTCGAAAATCCTAAAAAAACTAAGCCTGAATTTATACCTCCTACGCTAGAAGATATAAAAGCCTATTTTGAGGGTAAGCTTCCGGATTGGGAACAACAGGCGGAAACTTTCTATAATCATTTCACTAGTCTTGGGTGGCGCACGGCATCCGGAGCAAAGGTGGAACGATGGGATAGCCGTGCGAATCTTTGGATAATCGAAAAAAAACAAAGTAATGGAAGCGCGAAACAGGCAAACGATGTCACTGATGCAGATATTATCATCCGGTCTACTACGGGATAAACCTACGCCTCCTGAAGAACGCCCGGCACTCTTTAAGAAGTGCTGTACACTTGTATGTCCTTCATTTGTAATTAACGACCTTAACCGAAATCTCATGAATGATATTTTCAAGTACATGGAAAATAGACCTGGAAAGTATGACACTAGTAAAGGCGTATGGCTGTGGGGTGATATTGGGACCGGAAAATCAACTATCATTCAGATAATGAACATGTACGATAAACTCTCTAAAGGGTTAAGTATAGGGGGATACCCTATTGGCGGCTTTCGGATAGAATCGGCTTCTACTGCTGCAACTGCATATTCGACGAAAGGTCCGGATGCTTTAGAGACATACACATACAACAAAGGGAATCCGCATACTATTTCCTTCGATGAATTAGGACGGGAACCTATTCCTGCAAAGTATTTCGGTACTGAGTTGAATGTGATGCAATATCTCTTCCAGTGCAGATACGAGTTAAGGCATGAAGTAATAACCCATGTGACGACCAATCTGTCACTGAAGGATGTACAAAGTACCTATGAGGCATATATAGCTGATCGAATTAATGAAATGTTTAATGTAATCGAACTAAAAGGAAAAAGCAGACGATGAAATCACTCAAATACTTATTGGCCGTATTCTCCATCATTGGACTATATGCGGCCTTTTATTTTATCCTTTATTGGATAGTTGAATATTGCTTACGAAATTTAATATAAAGAATAGAAAGGAGCAAAAGTGAAGATACTGAACTTATATTGCGGTATTGGTGGTAACCGAAAACTTTGGGGTGACAGCCACCAAATTACAGCAGTCGAGCTCGACCCACGGATTGCGGAAATATACAAAGATTTATATCCAGGTGACACTGTTATAGTTGGTGATGCCCATAAATACCTCTTAGACCACTACATGGAGTATGATTTTGTTTGGGGCTCACCACCGTGCCCGTCGCATTCAATAACAAACTACTTCCTGAATGCTAAAGGAATCATCCGTTACCCGGATATGAATCTATATCAGGAGATAATATTGTTACAGCATTTCTTTAAGGGTGATTATGTTATTGAGAACGTGAAGAGTTATTACGACCCATTAATTACCCCACAGGTAAGCGGACGACACTATTTCTGGTCGAACTTTATAATACCACACCTGGAAAGCCGAATAAAAATAAGCAGAATGTGTGGCGATAAAGATACGTTGGGAATTACTCAGGGACAAATCAGAAAAAAGGAAATGTCAAAACTTGGATTCGACTTGGAGAAATACAGTTATCCTGAAAAAGAAAAACTTCTTCGTAATTGTGTAGACCCGTTGATAGGGCTTGCAATATTGGAAAGAGCTATTGAAAGTAACAAATTAAAATCTGCCAAGCAACAAGTTTTGTTTGGCGTATAACAGAACAGAAAGGAATCAAATGAATCTGCAATCTAAAATAGATTACTCTATCGCTTTACTTCGCAAATGTGAACAGATGGCACTTGACTACGACCCGGATAACGGCTTTTATTTAGCTTTCTCCGGCGGCAAGGATAGTCAAGTCCTCTACCATCTTGCGGTAATGGCAGGAGTAAAATTTAAGGCTCACATGAACCTTACCAGCATTGACCCACCTGAGGTTATTCGTTTCGTAAAACGGAACTATCCGGATGTGGAATTAATCAAGCCTAAGATGTCTATCTATGATATGGCAAAGAAAACAGGCGTATTGCCAACGATGAGAATTAGATGGTGTTGTACCAAATTCAAAGAGATGTCCGGTGCTGGAAAGGTTACATTGATAGGCATTCGTAAGGCTGAAAGTTCACGTCGTTCTAAACGTGAGGAAATTGAAATCAGTAATCACAAATTCAGTGGAAACTTCGACCAATGGAGCGAGCACAAGGAACAGATGGTTACTTGCGTAAATGGGAAGGATAAAATACTTGTTTCACCTATCATATATTGGACAGAGAGAGAAGTTTGGGCTTTTTTAAACGGCAATAGCATTGAGCATTGTGAGCTTTATGATAGAGGGTATAAACGTATTGGATGTATTCTCTGCCCAATGTCCAGCTATAAGCAGAAGATTCGTGAAATGAAAGATTATCCCCATGTTGCACGTAACTGGTTAAAGACAATCAAATGGCTGAAAGAAAACAAATGGATTGAAAACAGACAGCTTTCTGCTGATGAAGAAATGGCTTTCGATTGGTGGATAAGTGGCAAATCTTTCAAACAGTATTATGCAGACGAAGTGCTGCAACAGAAAATTGAGTTTAACGAATACTAATGAAGTAAATCAAACTAGAAACAAAGTATGGACAAACAAAAAGAAATTCAAAACTATATTTTACGCTTTGCATCGGCAATCGAAGATGTAGTTGTAAATAAAGAAAATGAGAATTACATTGAGATTGATGATAAGAATGCGACAGAGGTAATGACAGGATTAATATTGGGAGCCGGATTTGCTTTTAACAGGTTGACTGGAAACGAATGTAACTATCTTGAGTTTACTCACATAGCTAACCAATTAGTAGTTCAGTATCTAATGCGGCATGGAGATGTAGGAGATAAAAAGGTGTTTAATGAATAACCGTATAAATATGAGTAAAATTAAAGGAATATATTTCGAATTAAATATCGAAAACGGGATAATCAAACATTATCCGGAAGCGATAGAATACTATCAAGTAGGCGAAAAGGCTGCAAACAGATTAGCTGAATGTGGGACAAACGAATGGGGGCAGATATGTTTATCTGTAATGGATTCAATGGCTGAACAGGCTGAATCTATTAAACATCGAATTATTTCCAATGTCGATTTTTGGATATACCCAAAAACATTGGAGGAAATTAAAGATAGAAAATTTGAACAAGCAAAGCATTATGTGGAAGGTTATTCGGATGCAATTGAATCTTTCTCAGATAGTTTCAGAAATATGGATAAATCCATTGAGCATGCAATTGGAAAAGCACTTCCAACCATAACTAAGTAATTAACTAAATACTACTACGGCGTTACATACTGCGTAAGTTGGTTAACGTGACTACGCCCTTGTGACACGTAGTAGTTCAATCCTGAATAATAACGAATTAAATAAGTAAGAAAAATGAAAGCATTATTTAAGATGAATTTTGATTGTGGAAGAATGGGTAATCTTGAAGGAGTATTCATTGCTGACACAGAAGATGTGGAGTACTTAATAGGTAATCATATCAGTGTTTACTTTGGTGAAGTTCTTGGAAAGCATTCCGAAATATCGGGTGAAATATGTAGAGATGAAATTAAGATGATAACTACTGACGAGAATGTGATTGGCATCGTTCAAGAATATAGCTTAGAAAGTGGGTATAATCCGTTTGATGAAACTCTTTGTACATGTGAAACAGAGGACGTCCCCGATAATGGTGTTGAATGGGGTGATTGTATGGTGCAAGATTTTATAGACTTCAAGCGTAAAGGTATCATACCGGAATATTACCAAAAAAGTTATCAAGAATGGCAAGAAAGTCAAAAGTAGATTAGTGTAAAACGAAAATAAATATGGAACAATACACCTACACTTTCGACAACGAATCAGAATCAGATCAATTCAAAAATCTGCTTGATGTACAGGGCGTAAATTATCAACTAAAGAATTACACCTTGTTAGGCAATTCATTTACCGATATATTGGTAGATGCACAAATTAAGCCTGCTGTAGATTCACTCTACTTAGAGGTAATAAAGTATGGAATCAAAATTAACCCATTAAAATGATACGACCAAAGCATTACATCTATCACAACCGGTCCCGACCGTCCAAGTACGCAAGGACTACATTAACCACTTCCGGCAAGAAAAACCACTCGAAGGCGTTTACTTTACGAGTTTTATCCGGGACGTTCTTGAAAAGCGAAGCAGACGCAAGTCTGAACACTATGCAGCCGTTTACGATGCGATAATAAAACACATAGATAACTTCTCATTGGAGTTTGATTGTGACATATTCACCAATTCGGTGACGGCTGAGTTCCTAGACGATTTCATAATTTACCTGGAAGACCAAGGATTAAGACATAACACGATAGTAGGATATATCCTGAAAGTGCAAACACTTGTCCGTAGAGCATCGCAATACAATTATGCTGTAGATGTCACCTACGATGAGATTGATTTGAAATGCGAGCCTACAAATGCGGTGTTTTTGAGCATGAATGAAATCACTAGGATATACTACTACAAATTTGTCAAACAGGATAAACGGAAAGCTAAGGAGCGAATCAGGGATATGTTTGTCATAGGATGCCTTACCGCTCTTCGCTACTCCGATTATTCAAGGCTTACAAGCCGGAACATGGTAAACGGTTATATCATGATTCGAACAAAGAAAACCAACGTTGATGTAAAAGTCCCGGCTCATGACTATGTGAAAGAGATATTTGAGAAGTATAACGGCTGTGTGCCTGGTGGCTTATGCATCCAGTACTTCAACAAGTATCTAAAAGTAATTATGAAAGAAATCGGACTTGATGACCTAGTGACATTCTCTTATACCAAAGGCGGAAAGCTAGTAACAGTTACTCGTGAGAAGTGGGAACTAATATCTAGTCATACGGCAAGAAGAAGTGCGGCAACAAATATGTATCTGACAGGACGAATGAAAACGTTAGAGATTATGCGACTAACCGGCCATCGGACAGAACAGAACTTCTTCCGTTATATCCGACTAACCAATGAGGATACTGCACGGTCCATTTCAGGAGATATGTTTTTTAGAAAGTAATCATCTACTGACACGTCATGTCAGTGACTTATGACATACCGAGTAATCCCGTTAGAGGGTTATTCGGTATCTTTATTTCGTAATATAAAAATTGAACTATGGAGATAATTTTTCGCAAAATAGAAGATTTGAAGAAGTTATCCAATAATCCTCGTACAATATCCGAGGAACAGATGGACAAACTTAAAGAGTCCCTTATGAACAATCAGGATTACTTTCAAGCTAGGCCTATAATACTATCCAATCGTACCGGAGAATTAGTTATAATAGCCGGAAATCAACGCTATGACGCATCCGTTCAGTTAGGGCTCAAAGAAGTACCTACCGTTCTTATTGAAGGGTTGACGGAAGAACGAGAGCGCGAAATCGTCATACGCGATAACGTCAACAACGGTGAGTGGGACTTACTGAAGATTATCGAAGAATGGGACTGTACTGCATTGCTTGATTGGGGATTATACATAGACGATAGTAATGAGGAGTTCTTCAAGCAGAAGGGCCGTCCGGCTTTGGATGGGGACGAATTGAAGAATGAACATTATGAGGCGGTAGAGAACATAGGCTATCTGAAATTTGGTGGTACGAAAATACCCTTATCAGCCGATGAGGAATCCAAGTTTCAAAATGCGCTTGACAAGTACATGGAGGATAACGGAGTTATTGTAGGATTCATAAACAGCATTTTACATGATTGAGTATATCAACATAGACAAACTAAACCCGGCAGACTACAACCCTAGATGTTTGTCGGATGACGCTCTGGAAGAATTGAAGAACTCCATCACGGAGCTAGGTATTATAAAGCCAATCATCATCCGTCGTTCGGATTTTCGTATCATGGCGGGTCACCAGAGAACGAAAACGATGAAACTGCTTGGTTATACTCAAGTGCCTGCTTTCATTCTTGATGGAGTAAACTCAACCGATGAAGTGCGTTTCAATCAACTTCACAACTTCGTGGAATGTGAAGTACACGATGCGCAGCCTATACTAACTATCACTCCGGGTTCGATTCAGGATATTGGTTTTCAGGTAATCAAGAATAGCGATATTCATTTGCATAACAAAGGAACTAAAAATACGTTTGTTGTTGAACTTACAAAGATGATAATCCGTTACGGTCAGTTTGCAAATGTTATCTGTGATTTTGCAGGTAATATTCTCGTGTCATGTGTGTATGCTAAAGCTATCAAGTTGCTTGGCATGGACTTGTTGGTATATGTTCTTCCGAAAGGAATGGAAGAACGTGCCAGGTACTTCTTTGGTAAGCAATATGGAGTATTTGAGTATTCCCATATAGAGAAGAAAACGTATATCCAATCTTTTGCCCAGAAGCCACGTCTGCGCTCTAAAAACGGAGTGATGGCTAATAGGACTCACTCAGTCCTGTATGAGACACAGGTGATTCCAATTATCGACAAAAGCATGCGTATTCTCGATTTCGGTGCCGGGCAAAAAGATTATGCGCTCTATTTACGGAAGAAGGGCTATAAGATTGATGCAATTGAGTTCTTCCATCGACAGGACAACGTTGATGCCATTGATGAGAAGGAAATTAGGGATGATAATGCCCGTATATGCCGAACACTTGATACATACGGCCAGTATGATGTAGTTGTCTGTGATAGCGTGCTTAACTCTGTGAACTCACTGCAAGATGAAAAAAATGTTCTGTTATCTCTGGCCGCTTTATGCAAAAAGGGAGGTTTGATTTTTTGGAGTGGCATCCCTCTTCAGTTCCGGCAAAAGACATCGGACCGAAAGAACTCTATGGATTATCGTACGGTATCAATATTTCTCGATAAAAATGGTTTCACTGCGAATCTTCGTTATGGAGAATGGTATTTTCAGAAGTATCATAGCATGGCAAACATTTGTGAACTGAACACGAAATACATCGGTAATAATTTCAAGGTTTATGAGAACGGACGTTTGATACCCGAAAATGGAGAAGTAAAAGCTTCCTCTTTCCAAGTTGTATCAATCAATGATAAACCTTCCACTTTCGAAGAGATGCAAGAAGCATTAAGATATGAATTCTCCTTACCATTGCCGCGGGGGAAACGTTGGGACCTTGATAAAGACTTGTTACCTGCATACTTAAAATCGTTGAAGTAATGGCTGCACCAAAAGAAAATCAGTTTTGGAAATTAAGAAGTATTCACGGAAGGGATAAGCTCTTTTCAACTCCTGAATTATTATGGGAAGCGGCATGCGAATATTTCCAGTGGTGCGATGATTCTCCGTGGACGACCAAAAAGGCCATCCAGAAAGTAGTACCTGTAAAACGAAAGAAAGGGAAGAAGGTGGAAACTGTTAATGAGGAGCAGACACAGCGTGAAGTAACACCGACTGCCAGACCTTATTCACTATCCGGATTACGCATCTATGTAGGCGCTTCCCCCAGATGGTGGAACAACTTTCGTGAGACGTGTATAAATAAAAATGATGAAGGTTTTTTAGAGGTCATCGCACGCGTGGAAGAAATAATAAGAACACAGCAGTTCGAAGGTGCATGTGTTGGGGCGTTCAATGCTAATATTATTTCGCGTACATTAGGACTTGCTGACAAACAAGAGGTGGACCACACTACAGGAGGGAAAGAATTCAAGGGATTCAATTTCTTACCATATACTCCAGAGGCTGACGAGGTGAAATAATGGAAGAACAAAAGGTCAACATAAAGCAACGGTTAGCATATAACTACCTTCGTGATTCTACTACGAAGTTCTTGTGTTATGGCGGTGCCGGTGGGGGTGGTAAGTCATGGCTGGGTTGTGAATGGCTTATGCAATGCGCTTACCATCTTCCTGGTACTCGTTGGTTTGCTGGCCGTGATAGTTTAAAGGATAGTCGTGAATCTATTGCAGTTACATTCGTGAAGGTAGCTGCGTGGCATCACTTCACCGAGTACCGACTTACCAATGACGGAGTATCTTTTGATAACGGGTCGGAGATTATCTTTCTGGATTTGACGTACTATCCGGTAAAGGACCCAATGTATGAAAGATTAGGTTCTAAGGAGTTTACCGGAGGATGGATAGAAGAGGCAGGTCAGGTTCATAAACTTGCTTTTGAGATTCTGATAACTCGTATAGGTAGACACCTAAATGATGTGTATAATATACCGGGTAAGATTCTGATAACTTGTAATCCTAAAAAGAATTGGTTATATGACTTATTTTACAAAAGATGGAAAGAGGGTACATTGGAGAAAGGATACGCCTTTGTTCCGGCTCTAGTACAGGATAATCCGTTTGCGACAGAGGATTATATCAACGCCCTTAAAAATACAAATGACAAGGTAACGAAGGAGCGTCTTTACTATGGGAATTGGGAGTATGACGATGACCCGTCAGTACTTTGTGATTACGATGCTATATGTGACCTGTTCGCCAATGAGCATGTTAAGGCATCTGGACTACCTTCTGCGTCTGCCGACCTTGCAATGAAAGGGCGTGATAGATTCGTCGCAGGTCATTGGGTAGGAAATGTATGTACCATCCGGATTGATAAAGAATTCAGTCCGGGAAAGATGATAGAGTCAGACCTAAAAAAATTGATGATTGATTATGGTATTCCTCGTAGTATGACTATCGTTGACTCCGATGGATTAGGTGCATATCTTGAAAGCTATCTAACAGGGATAAAGGAATTTCACGGGGGAAGTAGGCCGCTAAGTGTTGAATATGACAATCTTAAATCTGAATGCGCTTTCAAGCTTGCTGAGTTGATAAATTCCCGTAAGATAAGGATTATATGTACGGATGCTCAAAGAGAGCGTATAAAGAAAGAATTAGGGGTATTAAAACAAGACCATGTGGATGCGGATACAAAGAAGAAAGGCATAATAGGCAAAGAGAAAATGAAGGAACTGCTAGGCCATTCTCCTGACTATTTGGATATGTTGATTATGTCGATGTACTTCCGTATCAAACCAATACCTCAAAAAGCAAAAGCCAAATTAGCAACAATGTAATATGACAGTAAAAGAATTTTTGATACTAAGTGATGTTTCCTCTAGCCATGAGGATATTACAAGGCAGATGGAGAATCTACCTAGACCTGTAAAAGTTGGGGATATGCCTACGCCTGATACGCTGAATGACTTAACATTCGGGCAGCTTATCAAGTTGCAATCAATAGCTACGACTATGGATGTCATTTTATCACCTTGTCGTGAGCTGTTAGGGCTTGTGGACGAAGAGATAATGATATGTGATGCGGAGCAAGTTCTAGGCTTTTCCATGTGGACCGCCAAAGAGGTTGAGAGGATTAATAATCTGTTTGCATCTACAAGTGTTTCGCCTACTTCCGAAGAATTACGTGCAGGAATTAATCAGATGCAGTTCGGAATGTTCGGACTCATAGATTATTTTGCTACCCGCATGGGGATAACCGACCATGAACAGGTTGAATCGGTTCCATGGGTGCGCATATATAAGTGCCTGGATATAGATGCGAAAAGATATGTATTTCAAAGAAGGTTACGGAAAATATTATCAGAAGAGAAATGACAACAGTAGAAGCGAAAATTAAAAGTATTGTTGAGCAGATGGAGGGAGTTACCTACATTTTTGAGAATTGGGCTACGGCAAATGTAAAGCTTGATAATGTTTCTTTGCCGGCTATATTGAATGTTCTTCCGGCATCGGGTACTTTCAACCTAGGAAAGACGCAGTTGAAAGACTATCCTTATTGTATGATTGCCTTCATTGACAAATCCGATTTGGATTTTGATGGAACGGAAAATGACGGAATTATAGAACGATGCAAGAATCTAGCTAAAGAGTTCATTCTTCGTTTGAATACAAGCGATTTGTTTGAACCGGTTGATGGTGATATACTGTACTCGGTTATCTATGACAAACTAGATGTCAACGTGACGGGGATTGTAATAGAAGCACAGTTGAAAGAGAGTAGGGGACTTATTATTTGTCCGGGTAAAGATATAGGAGAGATGGTGCATGGCAGGAAAGGATGAGTCGTTACGTATTGTACGCAGTGAGCTGGATGCTTTAAAGCTTAGGATTATTGAACGGCACATTAATGCTGGGCAAAAAGCTAGCGGGCGCACTATTGCTAGCCTTCACGTTGAGATGTTACGGTCTGGTGGTATACTTTGGGGGCGCCAAGCTTTTGAAGTATTGGAGACAGGGCGAGGTTCCGGTAATGTGCCTAAGAATTTCACAAAGATAATTCAGCAATGGATTATTGATAAGGGAATAGCGGTGGAATCCATTCCGTATAAACGCCAAGCTTCTGGTAAATGGCAACCTAAATACACGCCAGAAGAAAGAGGGATGATGCGTTTATCGGGAGCAATTGCGCATAAGATAGCCAGTGAGGGAACTGCATTGCATCGAAGAGGGGCTAGCGAGGATATCTATTCCTCAGAAGTGGAAAAGACTATTGATAATATTATGAACAAGGTGTTTGGTATATTCGAGAGAGATGTCGAGCACATAAATCTGAATAGTAATGAGAACAGAAGTATTTAATGGACATACAATAACATATCCAGATGAAATATGTTTCGCTTTTAATCCGCAAATAATAACTGTTGATAAATTAACAAAATCAGTAGTAATTCGTGTTGGAATCTATTCAGACAAAAGAGAACCTCTCAACGGAAAGGTATCTATTGATATCTCGGAATATATACGTTCGATGTTGAGATTTGAAAGTACATCTATACTTGATACTAAACATAGTATCTTTGTTGAGATTGATATTGATGAAAAAACATATTATATATTCCTGTATGCAATATGGGGTGCTATGAATATCGGAGAATTATTCAACCCATCCCGAACGGTCACTATGTTCAGGAAATTCCCTTCTCTTATAACATTTTTCAGTTATGGAGAAATCAATGTGAGATATGATGGAGAGGATTATACTTCAATGAAAATAGAGAGGGATTACCTATTTCACAAAGATTTGTCGGAAGAGTTTAAAGATGCAAAGGAGTTCGGAATGATTAAGATACTCAATACGCCAGAATTTCCAAGCACATTCCAATTCACTTTTGATAGAACATTTAAACCTATTCCTGACGATGCGGTATTTATCAAAGTGCTTTTCAATGATTGTGATAAGGGAATCTATTTGCGTTGGCTTGACCGTCATGGATTCCTGCAATATTGGCTTTTCCAGGAAGGGGATTTGACTGGGCAGTCATCCAATGAAGGAGAGAAACTGTATGTTGACTATAGCGATGTAAAGTACACATATAACGGGATGAACCGTTATCAAGGTAAAACATATCAGACAACAAGAAAAGCTTGTGCTACACTGGTGGATAGAGATGTATTCATTATGCTTTCTACTATTTACTCTTCCCCTATAGTTGACATGTATATTGATGGAAATTGGATTCCTGTAAATATAGTAGCAGGTTCATTTACCGATAGTGGTGCAGACCTTCAAGACTTTGAGATTCAAATAACCATGCCGGAAACTATAACACAGATACTATGACAAAAGATGAGTTATACATAAATGGCATAAAAGCCGACCTGGGAAAAATAGATATTAGTCTGAATTATAAGAGCAATCTTCTTACTGATATTAGTAAAATAGTAAGTAATAATAGTTATACTATCAAGTTACCTAAAACGGCAAAGAATCTTTCTATAATTGAGTGCGCTAACATTCCTAGCTCTACGACTAAGTTTCCATATCTCATGCATGCCGGAACTGTGTTACGGAATGGCATTGAAATAATCAAAGACGCAAATGTTGTATTACTAGAGACTAATGAATCAATAGAAATAGCCCTTACTTGGGGAAATGTTACAAACTTTGCAAACGTGGTAAATGATGGTAAGAAGTTGACTGATATTTCGCATGGAACAGTCGAAGGCACAGACTGGGTAGTATGGAACAACAAAGGAAGTAATTCCGCGCAGTTTCCTCTTATTAATTATGGATTCAATTCTGGTGACCCTAATGTGTGGTATCGTCCGGTAGTTACTGTTAAATGGATACTTGATAAGATACAGGAAGAAAGCGGAGTGACGTTTAATTTCCCTTCTGACAAACTGGATTTCATAAATAAGATGATTGTTCCTCTCTTCACAAATAATGATTCGCAAAAGATAAATGATGCTTATCCCATGGCTTTGAATGCAATATCATATGATTCATCTATAATAAAATTTGAAGCCATAGGAGATAGTACCCAACAATATGTTAGCACTAATAGCAGTCGGGAAATTTATCCTAAATTTGATTCAACATTAAAATTAAAAGGCACAATAGAAATATTCTATACTTATAGTCAAGGAATAGATTATTTAAATACACCCTTAAAAATCACAGTTTACAGTACGCCAACTAAACAAGAAGAAATAATAGAGATAAAAAAACCTGCTGGATATATAGAACCGCCATATATCAGGTTGGTTTATAGTGTTGAAACGTCGGTCAAAGTTTATAAGGAAGGATATTTTATTATTTCAAGTGGGAATGGAAAACAGCCTATAAGTAAAGTATCGGGGAACTTATCAGTAGCTATCTCAGGACGTGAAGGAGGTGTTTTATTAGGCGAAAAATTCCCATTAGTTCCCAATCTGCCAGATATTAAGCAAATAGACTTTATTAAAGCTGTTGCATCAATGGTCGGGCTTTTTGCTTTACCGGATGGTACGAATGGAATCAAGTTTATCCCATTTGATAATCTTTCAGCAAACAAATCTAAAGCCGTGGACTGGACTAACCGTGTAATAATGGCGTATAGGAGTGTAACACCACGAAGTTTAAAATACACTCTTGACAATATTGCTCAAAACAACTGGTTTCGGTATAAAGAGGATGATAAGGTAACAGGGGATTATGATGGAAACATACAGGTTGATGATGTTACGATAGATTACGAACGTGATGCTATTAAATTGCCTTTCTCCGCTTGCGACACAAAAAATGGCGTAGCTTATATCCCTTTGTATTCCTATAATGATAAAGGGGAACTACAATACAATAAAGCCAATCCCCGTATATTACTTCTTGACGGCACAAAAGGAGTATTCAAAGGATTGGACTGGACTACCTTAATTGAAAATAACTATCAGACGTACAAAGAGCTAATCAATAATGCAAAGGTAGTAACCGAGTACATCCGTCTTAACAGTATCGAACTTCGAGACTTAGAAATGGATGTACCGGTTTATTTGGCTCAATATGGATGCTATCTGGCTATTGTGGAGATAAAAACTAAAGAGAATGATATATGTGAGTGTAAACTTTTAAAATTGTAATGCTATGGCAAATGACAATGTAAGGTCAAAGATACTTGATATTCAAGTACGATATGATGATGCAATCCGAGGAATAGCTAAATATCAACAGGTTATAGACCAAACTAAGCAGAGACAAAAAGAACTAAAGAAAGAGCTTGATGCCGGACAAATATCCATAGACGAGTATAATATGGAGATGGCGGCAAGTAAGCAGGTTATCTCAGAGAATAATGAAGCTATTCGAATTCTTAATAAAGAAATTCAGAATAACATCAATGCTGAAAAGCAACAGCAGGATAGTCTAGTTGCTCTTCGTGCTTCATTGTCTAACTTGACGCGGCAGTACGATGAAATGTCCGAGGCGGAACGTGAATCGGCTTCCGGACAAGATTTGGAGGTGCATATTAATGCTATCACTGATAAGATAAAGGAAGCTGAGGAAAAGACACAACGGTTTTATAGAAATGTAGGCAGTTATCAGCAAGCATTCGAGAAGGCTCTTTCTCCTTTGAAGAAACAACTGGATGAAATGCGTGATGCCTACCTGGCTATGTCAGAGGAAGAGCGGAAGGGAGCTACTGGTGAAGAAATGCGTACTCATATGGAAGAGATAAGAGCACAGCTTGAAGCTACCTCTGAAGCTGGGGGACAGTTTCAAAGTGAACTTCTATCATTAGTCGGTATTCAGGGAGGATTTTTAGGAAGCATCGCTAACTCTGTGGGCGGAATGGAATCTATGTCACAAGCATTTATGGCCGGAAAAGCGGCTGTGTCTGCTTTCGGAAAGCAATTACTAGCTCTGTTGATGAATCCGGTAGTAGCTATAATTGCAGGAATTGCATTAGTAATCATGGGGCTTGTAAAGGCTATAAATTCCAGCGAGGAAGCAACTAACCGCGTTAGTGTATTGCTGGCTCCACTCAAAAAACTTTTGGATGGATTATTACATGTTCTTCAGATTTTTGCAGCCGGCATCCTTACTGTAGTGGAAGCATGGGCGAAGTTGTACGATTGGCAAATGAAGTTAATGGAGAAACTTCCACTAGTAGGCGGAGCAATTAAAGAAATCAATGAATCTAACCGTGAAGCCATTGAAATTGCAAAGGAAAAAATAGCTATTGAGCAGCAGTCACGGGTGGATGAAGTGCAGAATGCGAAGGACGCCCTAGAAGTTTCCAAGCTCCGTACTCTTGCGAAAGACAAGGAGAAGTACACAGCAGAGGAAAGACTTAAGTTTGTCCGTGAAGCTAATAAGCTGGAAGAACAACAAGCTGACAGGAACGTGAAGCTAGCAGAACGTAAGCTAAAGGCATTGCAGACTGAATCCGAGTGGGCTGAGAATAATGCAGAAACCAATAAAGAACTAGCAAAATTGGAAGCGGATGTATATCGTGCCCGTAAGGAGCAATACGATAAGACCCGTGAACTCAAGGAACAAGAGAATACTATCATTCAGGAAGGTATAGCTAGCGCAAAGGCAGAAGCAGAAGCCAAGAAAAAAGCAGCAGAAGAATCTGCTAAGACTGCTAAAGAACAGCGGGATAAAGAACGGGATGCCATCCGGCAGGCCGAAGATGCCCTGTTATCTTTAGTAAAGGATGAGAGAGAGAAACGACGTAAGGAAATCAATCTCTCATATAGTCGTGAGATTGCTGATTTGAAGCGTAAACTAACTGAGGAGAAGAACTTAACCGCAAATGCTAAGGATGCCATACAGCAAATAATAAAGGCGAAAGAACAACAATTACAAGTGGAGTTGCAAAAGCTGTCAGATGAACAACTACAGAAAGATATTGCCAACCGTCAGAAACTTATTGATACTCAGTTAGCCGCCGTTAAATCTGGAAGTGAGCAGGAATTTCAGCTAAAAATGCAACAAATCCTTGCTCAGCGTGATATGGAGTTATCCAATACGGAACTTACCGAGCAGATGAAGCAAGCTATCCGTGATAAGTATAACAAACAGATGGATGATTTAGATGCGCAACGTGAAGCAGATACATTGAAAAAACAACAAGATGCTGTTAAGGTAAGATTTGAAACAGAGATTGCTCAAGCTCATGGTAATGAAGAAGAAATTCTCCGTATCAAAGTAGAGCAGAAAAGAGTCGAATTAGAGTCTTTGCACCAAATGGAAGGAGAAAGTATTGAAGCTTTCAATTTGCGCAAGATTGAGATTGAGAATGCTTATCTTGATGCCAAACAAGATTTGACTGATAAGCAGGTTGAAATAGAACAGGTGAAGTTTCAGGCTGCTGCTGACATAACAAATTCTTTATCTGCTTTGGCCGATGCGGCAGGTGAACATTCAAGAGAGTTAGCAATGGCTTCAAAGATATTGGCACTTGCAGAGATTGCTATCAATACAGGTAAAGCGATTGCTGCTGGGGTTGCTCAGGCTCAATCAGTCCCTTTCCCCGGTAATATTGCTGCAATAGCTACCACCATTGCAACTGTAATTGCTAATATAACCACGGCAATCAAAACGGTAAAAAGTGCCAAGTTCGCATCAGGTGGTCAAGTTGTTGGACCTGGAACCGGAACTAGTGATAGCGTCCCTGCCCAGTTGTCAAATGGTGAATCGGTAATCACGGCCAGAGCCACTTCCATGTTTTCTCCTATTCTTTCATCATTCAACATGATGGGAGGAGGAGTGCCAATCAACTTGACGGCATCCAGTAATCAGACCATGGGAGAAGATATGCTGGCTAGAGCAGTCGCCAAAGGTGTACAGATGATGCCCAGACCTGTTGTGTCAGTTGAAGAGATTAGTTCAGTTAGTAACCGTGTAGAAGTATTGGAGAACTTAGGTAATTTATGAAAGCTTACGAACTGCTTTATGCAAACAGAACCGCGCTAGAGATGATGTCCGAAGTTGCGGTGGAGGTATCAGATGTTAAGTACTTGGAGATGTACAAAGAGTATTTGCGTCTAATAAAGGAAGGTCACAAAAAGACGTATGTCATGCAATATCTTTCTGACGAATATGGTGTAGCGGAAAGAACTACCTATCGAATTATAGATAGGCTTTCAACTGAGGTAAAGATGTAAGGATGGGGTGGGCGGTTGCTCACCTTTTTTTTACTGTCATGCCGTGTCAGTGCTATTTCCTTCTTATATTATTATACCCGTATCTCGTTTCATACCTTTGTTTCAAACAATTGCAGAGATATGGCGAAATTATACATTAATAAAGACATTCAGCCGGAAGCCGATAAAATGAAGTATTGGTTATCTGGTGATGATTGTATTTCCTTCGCGGATATACAGGGTTTCATAGATTGGATACCGGCTGACGATAACCGCATTGATATTGAACTTCATTCCTGTGGTGGAAACTGTGTTGAAGGGTATGCAATATATGATGCTTTGAGAGCTTCTGGAAAAGAGATATCATGCAAAGCTGTTGGAATTTGTGCGTCGATGGCAACCGTGATATTACTTGCCGCTCCACTTGAAAGACGAAGCGCATATCAGCATGCTGAGTTTCTTATACATTCTCCATTTTATCAACCTAGCGCAAAGATAGGTGAATTGACTATCGAAAAGCTTGAAGAGCTTAAGTCAAGTCTACAAGCTGATAAGGAGAAAATTCTCTCTGTGTATGTAGAGCGCACAGGGCAGACACGGGAAGTATTAGAAGCTCAAATGGCTACGGATGGATGGTTCAATGCTGAAAAGGCTATCGAACTGGGATTTGTATCTTCCATCGTTCCGGCTGCTTCTGCATCCGCAAAAGAACCAATTATTAATAATTCTAATCGTAAAAGTATGGCAAAAGAAGAAAAGAAGGTGACAGTAGCACAAGCATTACACATGCTAGGAGTTGCTCTAGGGGTTTCTAAGCTCGAAGCTGTCGGTATGGTAATCACTACATCAACCGGAGACGAGTTGACGGTAGAACGGGAAGAAGGGGAAATTCAGGTAGGTGACCCAGCTTCTCCTGATGGTGAACATGTCTTGGAAGATGGTCGAACGGTTGTTGTTACCGATGGCGTTATCACTGAAATCAAAGAACCGTCATCCAGTGATGAAGATGTGCAGGCGTTGCAAGACCGTGTGGTTGAACTGGAAGCTGAAAATGCAGAATTGCGCTCTAACGCAAAAAGTGAATCAGATGCACGTATATTGGCTGCTGTTGGTAAAGCTGGCGGTGAGTCTTGGCTGAGAAAGGCTACGGGAGCTTATACACCAGCGAAACGTTCCGTATCACCGCAGGCTAAAAGGCCGGAAGAAGAAAAGCCGGTAAGCAAGATTGAAAAGAGACTTGCAGAGGCGAGAGAGAAAAACAAAAACAGATATAATAAATGATTGAGTTATGACGTGGGAACAGATTAAAAATTTAACCCCCGATAATGGGGCTATCAAAAGTTTGAAGGAGCTTTTGATTATGACAAACTTCATCGACGAAGATTTGGAGAAGTTTTTTACTTTCCGTCAGAACGTAGTTCAAGGTCAAAAACTTGGATGGACGGGCGAGATGGAAGATGTAGGATGGGCAGGCGCTGGATGTAACCCAACTTATCGTAATGCTGCTATTGCTGCAGCAGAGAAGACGTGGAACATTGGTGACTGGTCTATTCCTTTGAAGTGGTGCTATGAAGAGTTGGAAGGAACAATTGCTGAATATTGTCTAAAAACAGGCACCGACATTGCCGACCTTTCCTCTACAGAGTACATGGATGACATAGTAATGCCAGCCCTTGATTTAGCAATCAAGCGTATGTTTTGGCGTTTCATCTGGTTTGGTGATAAGAACGCTCAAAGCGTATCTACCGGACAGATTACTACTGGTGTAGATGTTGAACTGTTCAAGCCTTGTGATGGATTCTGGAAACAATTGTTTGCTGTTGGTGCTGCTAATGCTGCACAACATACTACTATTGCGGCAAATAACGAAGCCTCGTTTGCATTGCAGCGTAGTAAGATTCGTGAGGCAGGTGCAGCTATTGGTATTTTCGATGCAATGTTTGATAATGCTGATCCTCGTATTGCATCAATGGAGGGCGCGGGAGTGTTCTGTACCAAATCATTGACGGATGCTTTGACCAAAGATTTGAAGCGTGAGTACAAACTCATTCTGGAATGGGAACAAGTATTTGAAGGATTGAATGTCACCGAATACGATGGTCATCTCATTTACAGCATCTCAATCTGGGACCGTTTCATTCAGAAGTACCAGAATAACGGAACAAAGTTGAATCTTCCTCACCGTGCGGTATTTGGTTCTCCGAAGCAGTTGTTTGTGGGTTCTCCTGCAAAACAGATTATCTCCGATTTGCGTGTTTGGTTCAACGAAGATGAGAGAGTAAACAAGGCGTACTCATGTGGTAAGCTCGGTTGTTTGGTCGGTGAAGATGATTTGTTCCAGATAGCTTATTAAGGAAGGAGGTAACTATTATGGGATTGTGTGACGAAATTTTAAAGAAGGCTATCACAATTGATTGTGATAATCCTATCACTAAAGGTTTGGAGGCAAACGGAGTAATCATTAATCGGCAGGACATTGATTTTTCCGCAACAGTGTTTGATGCTACGCGAAAGAATATCATCAAAACCCTTGTCTTGAAAACAGGCAAGAAGGGATATGAGGTGTATTGCCCTGGTTCTACTCCTTTCACCGGTACAAAAACATCTTTAGAAAAAGGCACTTACAAAAACAAGTGGACTGTTGATTTGCCTTTGGTTGTGTTGGATAATGGTCCAGAAGTTTGTGAGGACGTCATCGAAGGTTTGGCTAACGGTGAATATGTTGTTATTCTCCGTAACAAGCACAAAGGTAGTGACGGTAATGCTGAATATCAAGTCTATGGGTATTATCAGGGACTTCGTGCTGAAACGATTGAAAACGATAAGTATTCGGAAGATACTGACGGTGGCTGGTCTGTAGCATTGAAGGAGACTGGAGCACCTAAAGCTGGGATATTCTTCTTCAATACTGATAAGAAAACTACTGATGCTCAGTTTGAGACATTAACGGGACAAGCGGCAGCATGAGAAGTATTTTAGAAGTGGTTAGTAAATTGGAAGTATTGAGGGGGCAAGTAGCCCTCTCAACTTCTGATAAATCAGACATTGAACTGATGTATCAACAGGTACTGGGAAAGGACTTTGTGAAAACATCGTGTAATGACTGTTATCACGATGCAGTAATCGAAATGTATTTATATCTAAAACGTACTGGAAATATGAAAGAAAAATCAAACTACACCTTGAAAAACGGTGTGCTTCTGCAAACAGAATTCGGCAGTAATACAATGTACACTAACGCTAATCTTACGGACGAAGTAGCTGAAAACTATCTGGCAAAGAATCCCAAAGGAGAAATTTTCTTTGCCTCTATGCCTACAGATTGGGAGGAACGTGTGAAAAAACGTATCAGTTCGGAAATTGAGCTGAACGAGGAGTTGACTAATACTCTCGTTGATACATTAAAGTCCGGTGCTACCCTTACTTCCATCAAAGAGACTTTCAAAAGTTATGCCATTGATGGAAAGAAAGTAACGGCTAAAGTGCTTGATGCTCATTTGAAGGCCGCAAAGGACATCGTTGCTAATGATGCTCCGAAAAACGATTCAGAGAACAGTCAAACAGAAGAGTAACAATTAACCTCACGGGATTATGAGAGCAAAAGAACTTAGGAAAAAAAGCAAAAAACGTATTGATATAGGCTATATCCAAGCGATGGGAATCCAAAGTTATGGTGATGACAACTTGTATCCTCATGTGTTACGCAATATCATTGCTGCAAGTTCCACAGGTACCGAATGTGCAAATCGTTTGGCTGATTTCATAGAAGGAAATGGATTCCGTGAGGTTAATTTCTCTGAATATGTAGTTAACAGGCGTGGAGATACTGCAGATGATATTCACGCACTTGTTTGTAAGGATGTAGCGGATTGCAAAGGGCTTGCATTACATGTCAATTACAATGTTTTCGGAGAAATTTGCGAATTAAACTTTGTTCCGTTCGAGAATTGCCGGTTATTGGAAGAAGATAATTACGGGTATGTCTCAAAAATAGCTGTTCATCCAGATTGGACGGGTAAAAAGACACGCAAAGGTAAGGCTATAAGGGTCAATAAAGAAAATGTAGATTATATTGATGTGTTCAACCCCCGAAAAGAGGTTGTTCTATCCCAAATAGAGGCGGCTGGCGGTCTGGAATATTACAAAGGTCAGATACTATGGCTGTCAATGGATGGTAAATTTGTGTATCCAACGGGTATGGCTGATAGTGTACTTACAGAAATGAGCACTGATGAGGGATTGTCTAATGTAAAGTATCGAAATGTACGCTGTAACTTTCTTCCTGCTGGCATGATGATTACGAAAAAGGGCGTTAACATCATAGAAGAAGATAACGATGGTGAAAAAAATAAAAATGAAGATACTGGGTTCTCGGATACCTTGGTGCAATTACAAGGAGATGCTAATGCTACTAAGATACTTGAGGTAACCTTGAATATGGACGAGGAAAAACCGGAATTTATCCCGTTAAAATCAAATAATTACGATAAGGAGTTTACCGTTACTGACGCAAGTACAGTTGAACGAATATATTCAGCTTATGGGCAAGAGCCGTGGTACTGTATCCGTATTGGTAAGGTAGGTTTTTCTGGTGATATCCTGGAAGACGCTTTCGAGTATTATAACTCCATTGTTTCAAAGCAGCAACGTATGATTGAACGTGCCTTTCAGAAGATTTTCGAAGGATGGTTTGAGGTTGCTAATCCTTCAAATGATTTTAGTATTCAACCACTTAAATATGTGAGAAATGCAAAAGTATCTAATAACAATTGAAGAAGTGATGTCGCTTGCTCGTGATATGTCTCAGTATATTGATAAGTTGAAAATAGAGGTTTATTTGCGTGAGTCAGAATATATCGACATTAAGAGTGCACTTGGTGATGCTTTATTTCTTGATGTGAAGGAGCATTCGGAAAAGTATTCGACATTACTTGATGGTGGGGTATATGAAACAGAATGCGGGGCAAAGAAGATGTTTGCTGGGCTTAAAACTGCACTGGCCTACTATACTTTTGCACGTGTGGTTAAAAATGGAGATGGAAATGTCACCCGTTTCGGTTTAGTGAAAAAAGAATCTGAGTATTCTTCTCATGCAGACCTGAAAGAAAAAATGATTGCTTACAATGATGCATTCAATGTAGCTAATCAGTATCTCAAGGAATGTGTAATTTACTTAAACGATAATAAAAAACAATTTCCTCTTTACAAAGGAAGGGGAGGGATTAAAGCTAATCAAATAGTTTTTAGAATTTTAGGTGAATGATATGGGAATGACAGATTTATTAAATAGAGCTAATCAAATTAGGCATGAGACTAAAGATGGTGCAAATACAGCGGAAAGGATTGGCGGATTATTGGTTGACATAGTTGAGTCTATTGATAATATCTCTATTGAAGCCGGAGGTGTTTTAGAAGCTCCATCTGACGGAAATATTTATGGAAGAAAAGATAGGAAATGGGAACCTCTTCCCGTGGATGATATTATGAACAAGGTCTTTCCTCTTTCTTTCCGCTCATATAACGGTGGCGGCACATTCGAGAAGGGGCAGACTGTCACCCCTAACATATCTTGGAGCTTGGAGAGAAAGAATGAAGAAGTACAACCTGATTTAGTCACAGTTAATGGATTGACAGAAGGTATTTCCAATGATTTGAAGTCATATACCGGGGAACCTATCACTGCGGATTCATCTTATGGTGTTCATGCAACGTGTGGGATGCAATCGGTTGAGAGAACTGCTGTCTATTCATTCAGATTTATGAAGTACTGGGGCATCTCAGACAAAACCGTACTCAACGGTGCTGATGTACTGGACATGAACCATTCATTTGCAACTTCTAAGGCAATGGGGAAAACCGTTTTCAATTGCACAGGTGGTAAATACCCGTACTACATCATCCCCGAAGAATTACTTGATAGTATCGAGGTATGGATTAACGGGTTTCGTAACACCGACATTGACATTTCCGATTTGGAAGTGACTAATGATTACAACATCTCAAAAATGTATAAAGTAGTCCGGTTGAATACCATTCAAACCGGGATACTGACTATTGAATATAAATAATTAAATTTTTTAAGAAATGGCAGAATTAAAAGGAACAAATGTCGCCGCCCCCGTTGTACCGTTTACCAGCGAGGACAAATATGCAACCCATGACGCGGCATATGGGAAAGGTGGTTTTAGAAGTGTAAATACCATTGCCGAACGTGATGCAATTCCAACAGAACGCAGAACGGAAGGAATGGTAGTCAGAGTTGTGGCTACCGGACTAAACTACGAATTGAAAAGTAATGCCTGGGTTGAATGGCTTCCGAAAGGCAATGTTACAGTAGATACGGCTTTAAATGTAAATAGCAATAATGCTGTATCAAACAAGGCGGTTACTACTGGAATCAACGCAGCGACTACGACTGCCAATAGTGCACTTAGTAAAGCAAATGCGGCAATACCAAAGACAGACATTAGCCAAACAGTAACAAGCTCAGGGGATACGGTCAAAGTACCTAGTTTGAAAGCTACGTATGACTTTGTAACCAATACTGCTGCTGACATCAACACTCAAATAGCGGCTGTCAGAACTACTGCTAATGCAGCTATCCCCAAAAGCAAGATAGCAGCAGAAATGTCGGATATTGTAACGACTGATTCTACACAAGTCCCAAGTTCTAAAGCACTAAATGACGCAATGATAGATGTTGCAGGAACTCTACAACTTGGAATAGAGGGGGCACAGTCTGCTGCTGAATTAGCCCACAATATTGCCGTAGCTGCCATCCCTAAAGCGAATATTGCTCAAACTGTTGCAGGAAATACTACACGTCAGGACTTGGTTCCATCCGCTAAGGCTGTGAATGATGCGATTACCTCTGCGGTTAATAACATTCCTAAGATTACCGTTGATGCTGCGTTGAGTGCAACTTCGGTTAATCCTGTTCAGAATAAAGTAGTTACTGCTGCGATTAATGCGATTGAAGCGGTAAACATAACGCAAAATAACAGATTATCAAGTTTAAGTGATGATTTAGGAAGCGCACAGGCGGATATTGTAGACCTTAATGGGGACATTTCTGACATCAATACCAAACTAACCCCTATCAATACTGCATGGGGCAAAAAGAACGCTGCTAACGGATTAGTAGTATTGGACGGTAGTGCTAAACTTCCGGCTAACGTTCTTCCGGCAGGATACGATAATGTTGATATGTTGGTCGCTTTTGTCACCGCCAATCCAACCACAGGAATGACTATCGGGCAGAAATGGTACAATTCTACAACTAAGAAGATATTTACTGCTACGAGCGCGACTTCCGGTTCTGAAACAGTACCTGACGGAAACGAAAAGATATACATCAACATTGTTCTTAATAAGTCTTACCGTTGGACTGGTAGCGAAATGGTTGTTGTTGGGGATGGTTCGGGCATCGCTCTCGGCACAACGGCTTCTACTGCTTTCCGTGGTGATTATGGTAATACTCTTTATACTAATTTTGGTAGCGGTAACAATTTAGCTAATACTCAGAAGGCTAGAGATTTTTTTGGAGATACAAATTCGGATACTTATATAAAAGATATAGGTAGTTTATCAAGGAGTGCTGATAGAGTGGAATTTAGTTATTCGAGACGTAAATATAAAGACCTATCTTCTAGTAGTAATAGCGGTATTACTATTTCATCTGCTAATGAAACACAAGCAGGCGTTATGACTGCTGCAATGTACAAAACTCTCCAAGAATTAGAGTTACAAGCATTCCCACTTACTCTTTCTCTATCAGGAGCAGGTACGTTTGAAGTTGGTGATGATACAATGAATTCTATTTATATTAAAGTTACTAGAAAGGGGGTAGATGTAACAAGTAGTTCTAATGTAGTAGTTAAGAAACCTGATGGAACAACAACTACTGATTTAGGTCCAAATAATACTTCTTGGACTCCAGCTAATCCTTTCTCAACAAATACTACTATATCAGTTACCGCTACTTATGGTGCTCAAACTCAAACAAAGAGTATATCATATACTTTCAAGTATAAGAAGTATTGGGGTGTTTCCGACAAGGCTACACTTACAAATGCCGATGTTCTCGCAATGGCCGGCAGCACGTGGGCGGATAGTCGTACTATGGGAGCTACCCGTTTCGATTGTACGGGTGGCAAGTATCCGTACTATGTCATCCCGGCGAATCTTTACACCGGACTTGAAATGTGGGTCGGTGGCTTGAAGAACACCGACTTGGTAGTTACCGATATGCAGGTAACAAACGCATCCGGAGCTACAAGTGCTTATAAAGTTATCAGGTTGAATAACAAGCAAACTGGTGTGCTGTCTGTCGAATTTAAATAATAACCATTAGAGGGAAAGACATTTCATTCCTTTCCCTCTTAACCTCTTTTTTATATGGAAAAACTAAAAGGATTCAATATATCCGGGACGCTGGTTCCGTTTACCTCGGAAGACACGTATGCCACCCATGACGAACAGTATGGAAGAGGGGGATACAGGACAGTTGCGTCTATACAGGAACGGGATGCGATTCCACAAGAGAGACGAAAGGAAGGGATGCTGGTCAATGTCGCGGGAGGGAGTATGTACCAGCTAAAGAACGGGGCTTTTGTAAAAGTCGATTTTGGAAGCGGCGGTGGCGGTAGTTCAACCCCTAATTTGGATATAGATATAAAAATAGAATTGAAAGCGGATGGGGTTCATGCTGTATTTTTTAGAATTAAAGAAAAACATGAAAATGGGTATATTTTCTTTCTGAGAAAAAAGAAACAAACATATCAGGCTGCTTCCGGGAGGAAAAAAATAGTAAAATACGTACCTCAGAATTTGTCTTATGGAGTTATACCCGGTATTTCTGTTGGTAATCTTCAAACGGACGTATGGTATGAATGCCCATTAGTAAATAGAGACGATTTAATCGGAAGATACTTAAAGGGGACTACATTCCCCAATAGTACTTCTTCTCATACTAATATTGTACGTTTTAAAGGTAATGTTCACGCTAACCCTAGTAGATATACCACCACTACAGCCGCTCCTAATAAGATTACTTCTGTATTGCATATGGGATTACAATACAATATAATTAATCCTAATTATAAGAATAAGATAAGAGAAAACGGGAAAATGCCAAAACCTTTTTTACAAACAGGACAGATTGAAAGATTTGTAGGAAGATTAAGAGCTGGTAATACATTTAATAATTCACCAGTGCTGTATTTGTCTGTGGAATAAAAAAAAAAGGGATTGCACAAAGCCATCCCAAAGCATGGAATCGCACAAGCCTATTCCACAATAGTGAGATTTCACAGGTAAATCTCAAAGTGATACAAAGTTAAACATTTAATTCGAAAAGACAATGAAAAAAGTATTTTATAACAGTTGGATAGCAAGGCATATGTTGCTTGCTGGTTATTCCACCATCACCCTGATGGCGTGGGTATTCACTAAATTGAGTAAAGAAGAAGTTCGACAGAGCACTATCAATCACGAATGTACGCATGCCCGGCAATGGATGGAACTTGCTGTTGCGTCCGGATTGTTGATTTGGCTCGGAATGTTGGCGTTCGATTTATCGGCATGGTGGCTGGTCTTATCTACTCTAACGTTCTATGTGTGGTATGTATTGGAGTATCTTGTACGTAGATTTATCGGATTGTTCAGGAATGGAAAGAACGGACAAAAAGAAGCTTACCGATTGGTTTCTTTCGAGCAGGAAGCCCGATTAGCGGAGAAAGATAATAACTACCTGGAGAATAGCACGTACTTTGCCTGGATGCATTTCTATTAAAAAGAGAACCGCCCTGCTCATCGCGAGTAAGGCGGCCGATTTTTAATCAAATCGAACGGTTATTTATTGATTTGATATACAAATATAGTATTAAATTTTTAAATAAAAGAAAGGGAATGGGATTAAATGAATGGCTGGCTCTAATTGGTGCTTTGGGAGGATTGGAAGCAATCAAATGGATAGTTAACTTCTACGTTAACCGGAAAACAAATGCCCGTAAAGAAGATGCGGCAGCAGATGCAG
>OGJZ01000789.1_pt1 | contig 34145 bp, 27 predicted proteins | sample 1572321 | NCBI WGS metagenome assembly OGJZ01 (sample SAMEA2582086, study PRJEB24529) | metagenome | biome: Human gut stool | place: China | collected 2011 | reverse complement strand
AGGTCTGGCAGAAAGTGGCCAGGTTCTGACGAGCGTTGCCATCAAGATATAATTCGTCATTGATAATCTGGAATGCGACATCGTCGCGCATTTCGTGCAGCGGAAAACGTTTTGATTCTGCGATAGTGGAAATAGACTTCGCACCAAAACGTGAATCGAGTAGTTCCGACCTTAAATCCGTTACTTGCTTCTTATCCATTTTAAACTCCTTAAAATGATTGGATCGCATTAAAAAAGTAGGATTTATCGATAAAGTAAGCAAGTGCAAAGGACTCGTGTTTAAATAACAAAATCCTAATGTTATTTATCGTGAGATATTACGCGAATAATATTTTTTCATTGAAAAACAATGCAATATGAAATTCTTGGGTGGTGGTAAGGTGTTTTATGCTGTTATTTTTATGCGCATTCTGTGTCTCCTGAATTATCACGTAAAAATCAGACCTTAAAATATCACTATTAGTACTTGATTATTATTTTGAACGCATTTATAAAATTATTACATAAAAATAGCGAATATTGCTAAAATCCCCGCCAACGATGTGTTGACGGGGCTGTTATTATTTTGGCAATAATACTCCGGTATAAGTATTTACCGGATGAGAAAGATATTGTTTAACGGCAGTGTTAACATTCTCTACCGTCATTTGTTTCAACAATTGCTCCTGCTCAGTCCATGCTGCAGGATCGTCATATTGAATAAGACTATTTACAATGGTGTTCGCTAATTGTTGAACGCTACGCTGTTGGATATCGAGGCTGCGCTGAACGTTTTGCTGGTATTCATTCAGTTCTTGCTCACTGATCCCTTTAGCCAGACGCTTAACCATCACTTCATTCGCTAACGTTAACAGTTCATCATGTCGTTCTGGTTGACAAGTAAAAGCCAGCAAATGACTGATATCTTTGGCCTGAGGATCAACCGAGAGGCGAGAAGAAACGCTGTATGCTCCAGATGCCTGTTCACGAATATTAACACGTAGATCTTTTGCCAGTGCGACGTTAAAAGCATCGAGCGCCATACGCGTCGGCAGATTAACAGGTGTCCGGGAATCATAACGCTTCCACTGTGAAACCTGTGCCACAGGTTCATTTTGTTCTTTTACAGTAACCGATGCGTTGTCCGTCGCGCGAGTTAATGGTTTACCTGCGGCTAATGGCGAATCAGAGTGTTTGATTGATCCTAAGTAACGCGTAATTAACGCCACGAGTTTGTCTTCTGCGACATTACCGACAATGACAAACGTGATATCCGCTGGAGATGAAAACAACTGGCGATCGGCAGCCAGCGCATCTGCGGCAGTAAACTGTGCAATCTGATTTTCTTGCAGTAATTTCGTGCGGTCATCAGCATAGCGCGTCTCATACATCTGCTGGGCGAATTTCTCCGCTGGACGCTGGTCGAGCGTTTTCAACGCCTGAATTTGAGCATTTTGTAGCGATGCCCAAATATTGTCGTTAATTGTGCTGTGGGTGATTCGCTGGTTAATCAACTGAAAACCAGGTTCAGGGTTATTAGTCCGTGCGCTAACGGAGAGCAACGTATTCATGCCACTGACTTTACTGCTCATGGTTACCGAATTTTCCGCACTCCAGCGTTTCAGGCTGGAAGAGGAGAGTTCGCCAACGCCGCTTCCGCTAACTGCTTTATTTGCCAGCGCGATAAGTGATTTTTGCTGCGCAGGGAAACTTAAATCGCCTTTATTCGATACGGCAATAATTTGTAGCTTTTGCTCTTCACCCGCGGATTTTGCCAGAATAACCCTGGCACCATTGGAAAGTGTTAATGATGTCAGATTCTCAGCCAGCGTTTCTTTGCTGCTAATTTCCGCCTGTGGGTCTGCGTCTACTGTTAACGATAAATTTCTGCCTGGGAAGACGTAAGCCGCCAGCTTTTTGTTGGCGTACTCCTTTTCCAGCGCCAGGATAGCCGCAGGAGACAATGCTTTTTTGGCGGCAACCTCATTGTTTACCATTTGCTCCCAAAATGCGTCCTGGTTCTTTCTTAACTGCTGCCATTTTTCCGCCAGACTTTGCACGGTAATTTGCTGCCACAGACGTTTCGAAAGTTGATATGTCTCTTCCGGCGACAAGAACGGCGTATTATTTAATGAGCTGGATGCCAGGCGACTGGTCAGCATACGTAAATCACGTTCAGCTTGCTGATCAACCGCATTTTTCAGCCAGGTGAGGCGGGTAGATTTGACATCATCGAGTTCTTCAGCAGAAAAACCATGCTGATCAATGGTTGCCAACTCTGCCATTAATGCATTCGCAGCATCCTGCATATTATCGTCTCGTGCATTTACACGGAAAAACAGCGACTGATAATCGGGTGCAATTTTAACGCTGCGCGCAGTGCCGCCAGAAATAGTCTTCAACTCGCCCGACTGTATGCGTTCCTGCAGACGTTGATTGAACAGCTGAACTAACATGCTCCATTCAGCTTGTTCGATAAAGCTTTGCTCATCGTTCACTTGTACCATTGGCAGGCGATAATAGAGTGCGATGCCGTTCACCCGGTTTTCTTTATCATTAATGATATTAAAGCGCAGGTGGTTTTCGGCTTTTGTCGGCCAGACGCGATTTTCAGCTGCTTTGTTAGCCGGAAGCTTACTTAAATTATCCTTTATCAGCGCCAGCGCTTCTTTACTGTCGATATCGCCGACCACGATAAAGGTCATATTATTTGGTTGATACCAGCGTTGATAAAATTGGCGCAATTGTGCCGGTGTGACCGTGGCGACAGTATCCATCAGGCCGATAGGTTCACGGTCTAAATTACGGGTATTTGCCAGCAGGAAAGGGCGGCGCGCCTGAGAGGTGCGCCATTTCGCATCCTGATGGGCACGCCATTCCTCAGTAATTACGCCACGTTCAGCGTCTACTTCGAGTTTTTCAAAGGTGGCGGCATTACTCCATTCACTGAAGATTGCCATCACTTGTTGCAGATTTTGTTTCTGCGTAGTCGGCAAACTCACCTGATACACCGTTTCGTCATAGCTGGTATAGGCATTAACATCGCGACCAAAACGCAGGCCCATTGACTCAAATGTTTCGATGACTTTATTACCCGGCCATGTTTTTGTGCCGTTAAACATCATATGTTCTACAAAATGAGCCACGCCGCGCTCATTGTCTTCTTCCTGCAATGAACCGGTATGAATTTGCAGCCATAAATTTACCTGATCCTTTGGATGAGCATGCGGATAAATCATATATCGCAAGCCATTGTCCAGTTGCCCGGTAATTAACTTTTCATCCTGCGGTAAGGCGGCGGCAATCAGCCGCCCGGGGAGCAACAGAGTTGCCACTAACGTCAGTAAGAAACAGAGGTTTCTCATAATTATCTCCATGCGAAAACCGGGCGAATTTACCCGGTTAAGTAAAATCCGAACTATTAAAATTTCATGCTGACATCAAGCCAGAAAGTACGGCCACTGGCGTAGGTCGCCACACCGGTGTTCGTTGTATCAACAGCGGTTTTGCTATCCAGTACATTGAGAATATCGGCACTGATCGTCAGGTTTTGTTGTTGCAGAAATTGTGGCGTCCAGGACAAGCGGGTGTCCCAGGTCAGGCTGCTATCCAGTTTTTCGTCAACATACTGCTTGTAATCTGAATATTCGCTGATGTATTGCGCATTTGTCTTACCAAGCATAATGCGAGCTTTACGCGCTTCTTGCCAGGCCAGCGTATTCGCCCACACTAACCCGCTCGGTTGATGCGTGAAATCCATGTTTAAGGAGATCTTTAATGGGTTATTAAAATCTGCCACTGGAACGCTATCGTAAGAGACCAGATTACCGTTATAAACCACCTGGTTATCACCGGTATTGCTCTCCTCATAACCATTGTTTAACGACAAGTTGCCCTTGCTCTTGATATAGCTAAAGACAATTTGTGGGTTAATATCTACCTGGCGGATATGCAGGGGTTCGGCCAGTTCAAAACTGAGGCTGAACGAATGCGTTTTGGTTTTGCCATCGTTGTTATATTCAGTAATAGTGGTTTTAGTCGCGCTGTCGGTACGACTGCTTTTGCTGATTTGATCATGCGCTTCACGGTAAACATAGTTTGCGCGCGCAATAACGTTCTTACCGATTTTCTGCTGCAATCCCATTGCCAGTTCATCGTTATAAGGCGTTTTCAAATCCTGATAACGCGTCAGAGTTTTATTACCTGATACCGATTCCGTCCAGCTATTGCGGATATCACGTAATCCCATATCAAGAATATTCCCGCCATAGTAACGGTTATAACCTGCTGTAATCATTGAGGTTTGATTAGCAAAAATATCCCATTCCGTCATAAAGCGCGGGGAGATATTGTGGTTTGACAGATAGTTGTCATAGTCATACCGCACGCCGGGCATTAATGACACATTACGCCAGCTAATGCGATCCGCCATATACAGCGTGTAGTTGTCAATTCCCAGGCGGCCTTTACCTTTATGGTAAATGGTATGGTTAGTTTTCTTTCCGGCAGCATTAATCACATAGGATTCAGACTGGTTATGGCGTTCAGTCCACGCATCGGAATAGATGTATTCCGCGCCGAAGTAGGGTTGATGCGAAACATTACCCACGGCGAATTTTTGCCAGTCCAGGCGTGTTTTGAAGGTGTAATTATCTACAGCCTGGGAAATGTGTCCTAATCCGCCACGGGTGCAACGCCCTGTAATATCACCATATGTACATGAAAGTTCGGTGTACCAGATGTCATGATCGTGACGGGTATAATCACTAATATGATCCCAACCAACGGTGGTACGCAGTTTGGCCCATGCGAGCTGCGTATCCATATCCCATGCCAGACCATAGGATTTATTACCCATTTCGCGATCAGACTGCGGGAAGGTGCTGGTATTATAATCACGGCTGGAGCCGGTATATTTTAAGGTTAAATCGTGGGTAAAGCGGTCGCTGGCAAACCAGGTAAATTTGCTCAATGCAGTATCGATAACGTTTTTATACTGTGCCCGACCGGCGACAATGCCGTCATTCGAAACATAATCCGCGCGGGTGATATCAGACTGGCGGCGCGATAAACCGGCGGTAACGCCGAAGTTATCAGCGAGTTCCTGATTAAACGACAAGGTATAAAAGTTCTTTTTAAAATCTGGGGAGTAATAAGTACTTCCTGAAGAGCCTTGATTAAATGCGCTCTTGTTATTCTCATCGATATGCGATGTTAACCAGTCCGAACGCGTAGTGCGATAACCCAATTTCACCTTGCTATCATCAGCGTTGAAGCGTTTGATCTTTGCATCAATTACCCCGCCATTGAAGCGACCAAATTCAACCGGCACAAAACTGTCATAAAGCGTCACATTGTCCAGTAAGCTGACATCAAGATAATACCCCTGTGACATCCCGCTAATATTGGTTGCACTACTGGCATCGGACTCATTCGCTGGGTTCAGGTTATTAGTTGCACTAATACCGTCAATCAAATAGGCATTCTGGTAGGGCGACGCACCGTGAATAGAGATTTTCTCAGGGCGAATATCTCCCTGGTTCAACGAGGTACTTTGCGTTGAATCCATGCGTACCGCAGGGTTGGTTCTCAGCAGATCGCTGATATTGCCATTCCCGGTCGGTAAACGCTCGATGCTTTCACTGGTGTAATGCGTGTTGCCGTTTACGGGTACAGGGACAGGAGCATAGACCGTCATCTCTTCAAAAAAATGCATGTACATGTTTTTGTCATCGACGGCCTGCGCCACATCAGCGCCACATAAAATGACGCCAGGAATAAGAACTCGCTTCATTTATTTATATCTCCGTACAGCAGGGCTTTTATTGTTTTTATAAAACCGCGCTAATGTCACAAATATCATCGGCCAGGTTCCAGACACCGGGTTGATGTGTAACCATAATGACGCCGCTTGTGGGTAGTTTTTCACGCACTAAACGCAGTAAGCGGATAGCCTCTTGTTCCTCAAGATGAGAGGTAGTTTCGTCAAGAAATATCCATTTCGGACGTCGTAAAATTAATCGTGCCAGGGCGATACGTTGTTTTTCGCCGCTGGAAAGAATATCTCCCCAGCGATCGTGGTCATGAATACGCGCAGCCAATTTCCCAAGACCAACCTGATGCAGTACTTCGCTCAACGATTTATCGTCTACGGGCAGGGGAAGTGCTTTACAAATAATCTCTTTCAGTAAGCCGGTTTTGATTAACGGTGTTTGTGACACATACCAACTGTCAGCAGGAGAAGAAATATCACCTTTAAACCACGGCCAGCAGTGGGATAATGTTTTAAGCAGTGTGGTTTTTCCCGCACCAGAGTAGCCTTTCAGTAATAGCCATTTGCCTGGCGAAACATGAAAGTTCAAGTTCTCTAATATGATCTTATTATCAGGCGTACGAATACTCGCATCAGCCACTTGTACCGCATGTTGGCAATTTTTAGGCTTATTCGTAGGGCGCTGTTCAGTGAGTTGATGGAACTCATACAAGCGATCGATAACCGCAGCCAGTTCAGCAAGTTCGTCATATTTATAAATAAACCAGCTTAAATTGTTCGATACCAGCATAAATGCCTGGCGCGATTTCATCAGTCCGCCCAGATTGATCTGCCCGCTAATAAACTGCGGCAATAACAGAAAGTAGGGAAGAACGCTAAGCGAGCGCGAATAAATATTTTGCCAGTAATCAAGCCACCGCTGACGATTCATTAAACGATGCCAGTTCTCTTTAATGGTATGAAAATTGTCGCTCAACTCCTGGCGTTGTAGAGACTCAGCATTGCTTAGCGCAATCAGTTCTGCCTGCTTATTATGCTGCACAAGATTAGTTCGAAATGTCGCTTCGCTACGTTGTTTTTCCACATTAAGCGGACGAATACGTTTACCCACCTTATGGGTAAATAAAGTTCCACCGATCACAATGAGCACGACGGTATAGACCATATACCCCTGGATATTCCATTCTGTTCCACCAACAGTGAATGAGAGCGTACCCGCGCTTTGCCAAAGAATAACGGTAAAGGTGATCAGCATGCTAAGTGACTGGATGAAGCCAAATGAAAGACTGAGCGTTTTGCTGATCAGTAAGAGAATGTCTTCAGCGATACGTTGGTCAGGGTTATCTGTATTTTTATGCTCGCCGTAGATCTGCGTGAAGTAGTAGTTTTTATCTGCAAACCACCGATTAAGGTAGTAATCTGTTAACCATTCGCGCCAGCGAATAGTCAGCAGTTTAATTAACCATGTTTTGTTTACGGATATTAATACAAAGATCCCCAGCAGGGCAGGGAACCAAAGGACAAGCTGCCAAAGCTTATCGGTTTCTTTCTGGCTTAGCGCATTGAAAAAATCATTATTCCAGTCGTTTAACCAGACCTGAATTTTAACCACGCCAAGGATCATTGCGAGGATAATAATGATTAACAACACTGAAGTTTTATTATTCTTACGCAGCCAAAAGGGCTTCAACAGACAGAGATACTTTGCTATCAACATACGAAGCGTAATGGGAATGGTTATCATTAGCGAAAATTGATTGTGCCATCCAATGATTATCTATGGCAATGATTTACTGATGAAATTTATTTAAGTATCATTTAACAATATGAAATATAAAGGAATATTTCATTTTCAGTGGTTATGGTTATGCTATTGATAATCAAGGATATTGCTAATGCCCTGATGCATACCACGTAAGCCAGGATTTTCGCAAGGGAAGATGATGATGACGAAACACCCGACAGGAATTTATGTCGGGTGCCTTGTTAAGGTCATAAGAAGGAGGCTAAGAATGGAGTTAAAAGAGAGCGTTATTAATTATTCTCCATTTGTTTTGCAACATCCATAATGTGGTAAAGCGGTACTCTGTTCTTAGCTAACTCTACCATGGCGTTCATATAAGGTACCATGGTTGAAAAAAGGATTTTATAACCTTCGCAAAAATAAGAAACAGTCTCATTGTTTACTTTAGTAATACGATGCTTAGGACAACCGCCATTGCAGATAGGTTTATATGCACATTGCTGACATTTCGCTGGAATCCGTTTTTTTTGCGCTGTCAGTTGTACACTGTTCATCGTTTTGAGTTCAGATTTATTAATGTTTCCAATTTTGTACTGTGGATAGACAAAATGGTCGCATTCATAAATATCTCCATTACTTTCAACAACCAGATTATCCTTGCAGGACTCCTGGAAAATACAACTGGTATGCCCATTCCCTAAAAAACGGCTGACAAAGCTTTCAAACTGACGGATGAAAATTTCACCCACATCGTTTTTAACCCATTGCATAAAAATGGTTGACATAAACTTGCCATAAGCCGTGGGAGGCACAGAAAAATCAATGATACGGAATGTGTTCTCACTATGACCACTGAAATCAATATTCGGCGTCCCGGTTTCGAGCAATTCGATAAATTGCATATGTTTACTGCCGATAGATTTTAAAAAATGATAAACCTCAAGAGGGTAATGGACATTAACGTTATTAATGACGGTTAACGTATTAAACTCAACTTGATATGATTTCAGACGCTCGATGGCTGCTATCACTTTTGCAAAAGTACCGTTACCTGAATTACTGCGTCTGTAACGGTCATGTAGCTCCTGGGGGCCATCGATCGAGATACCAACCAGAAACTCATGTTCTTTGAGAAAGGCACACCATTCATTATTCAATAAAATGCCATTCGTTTGTAATGCATTAAAAATACGTTTTTGGCCTGCATAGCGTTGTTGATAGTGAATAACTTTACGGAAAAAATCCAGGCCAGCCAGAGTGGGTTCACCGCCTTGCCAGGTAAAATAGACCTGATTGCCAGACGCTGCGATATATTGTTTGATGAACTCTTTCAGAGTGCTGTCATCCATCCATTTTTCATGAGTAAACTGCGACTCTTTTTCAAGGTAAAAACAGTAATCACATTTGAGATTACATTGAAAACTGGAGGGCTTGGCTGTAACGTGCATCGCTATCTCGCTCAATAAGGCGGCGGAAAATTCCGCCGCATGAAGGTTTAGTTATTTCGCTTCGCTTAGTGCTTTCTTGATATTGTTAAACTTCTCCTGATTTACCTCGCTAAGCGGTGGCTGGCTGCTGTCGATAAACTCTCTTACCACGCCTTGCATCTCTTTAACGACCTGCGGATTGGCGGCGGCAAGGTTATCTTTTTGCTGTAGATCCGTCAGTTTGTAGAGACCTAACTGATTGTTTTCTACTGTATAGACAAGCGAATAATCGTTATTTCTCACCGTATAAGAGAATTGGCTTAAGTCCTCAGTGTTGGGGTTATGCGGGTAATCGTCTGACTGATGGCGAACAAATTTGTGGTAATTATCCCAGAATGGAATATTTTCCTCGTCAAACCAGTGAGAATAAGAGGTTATCCAGGTCAGATTTTTATGTGGCTCGCCTTGTTTCTTATCTTGCAACCAGGGCAGCAAGGAAACGCCATCCAGCTTAAGGTCTTTTGGAATGCTGATATCGGCTGCATCAAGAGCTGTCGGGTAGAAATCCATTGCGGAAATCAGCTTGTCATAATTACCGGGTTGAAGTTTTCCTTTCCACCACATAAACATTGGGGTGTGAGTACCGCCAGGATAGGTCTGACTCTTATAGCCTTTTTGCGCCCCGTTCAGCGGCAGAGGACCATCGATAACCGCACCATTATCGGAGGTAAAGAGAATAATTGTATTGTCATACTGTCCGTTTTTCTTCAGTTGTTCGAGAATGCGTTTTACACCCTGATCAACAGAATAAACGGAAGCGTAGTAGTTATCTGCTGTTTGACTACCGGTATTAAATTGCTTCTGATATTGATCCGGTGCAGGATTATCATTTGGCAGGTGCGGAGCATTATAAGCCAGGTAAAGCATAAAAGGCTGGTCAAGTGTTTTGGCACGATCAACAACGCCAATTGCCTCATCGGTTAACTGATCGCTGATATAACCTTTTGCGGGGACACGTTCACGATTTTTGAACAGTGAAGGGGAGTTGTAATATGCCGTTCCTGCAGCGTGGAATCCCATAAAGTAATCAAAGCCACGGTTTTGAGGTTGCCATTCTTCCGCAGAAAATGTGGTGAAGTTGTCATGATAGTCACGCGTTTGTTTATCTTCCGGTACCGGCACATTACTGATTTTTGACAAGTGCCATTTACCTACTGCTGCAGTGTAATAACCATGATTCTGGAATAATTCAGGCAAGAAAGTTTCTGTTAGCGGAATACCATCCTGAGCATCGGTATTGGAATAGACACCAAAGCGGGCGGGAGCTCGACCGGTCATTATTGCGGCACGGGAGGGGCCGGAAACACCGTGTGCCACATAGCCGTTAGTAAAACGTACGCCTTCATCCATTAATGAAAGGAGCGTCGGCGTTGATTTTTGTGCAGCTTCAATGGCTTTATCTATCCCTATTTTGTAGGTATCGACAACTTCACGATTTTCCATTGTTTTTGGGTCAAAAGATCCCTTATCAAAAGGAAGTTGTCCATAACCAAGATCATCCATGGTTAGTACGATAATATTTGGCTTTCCTTTGGTACTGTATTCAGTCGGCGTAAAGTCTGAGAAAGCAACGTTTGTTTTGGTTGCTTTCAGCTTTACATCATCTGCCGCATGAGCAGCAAATGCAGCCATACCAGATGCCAGTATCAAAGATATCGAGGTACTTACGACACTTTTCTTTAATGCAGACTTCATAAATGTTCCTCTTCTTATTGTACTTAATTCCGAAGTAATTTTACGAAGAGAAATAAGTGGATGTAAGTGAAGTTAGTCACATAAAGAGATAGCAGATTTAGCTAAAAAAAGGGAAATAACAGTCCATAAAGCGTTGACATTACTTTCTGTTCTATTAAGTAATTTCTCGCCGATAAACAACTAATTTATTGATATTTAATAAATTATTGCATTTTACTGACAAAATGCCGAATTGAGATCATAAATAATCATGCAACAGGTTATGCAAGTGCATAAATATGTGATGGATGTCACTTATTTATTTCAATAAATATATCGCCTAAAAACAACGCGGGGCAGGGAATGGCTGCCCCATATAATTCTTACGTAGCGTGCGTGGTTGACTACTCGTTAGCAAATAATCAAATAGCTAAAGCACTCATCGTGTTGCCCGTATTCATACCCGTGTGACTTTGACAACGGTACTCCTTAGAAACTCTCTTCGGACTGTTGCCGAAATGTTTGCGGAACGCATAAATAAAATAAGATGTACTGGCATAACCACATTGTTCGGCAATTTTATTGACTGAACCTTCTACGCGTATCAAATTTTTTGCGTGCTGCATTCTGGCATCTAATAGAATCTGTGAGAATGTCGTTTGCTCTTGCTTTAGTTTTTTCTTCAACAGGCTTTCACTGATGTACAGGCAGTCACAAATATCTTTCAGCTTCCATGGGTGCGCCAGCTTCATGTTGACAATATTTCTCACTTTTCCGGAAACGGATAGCACACCGTTAGTTAATAGTGTAATGAAACCTTTGCATGCGGCAAAAATAGACAGGCAAGAAAAAAGCAAAAGTTCTGAAAAATTATGATGATTGCGTTCTTCCGAGTTGAGATAAGCAATCATTTCATTAAGCAATCCAGTCGGTACATTTGAAGCACGTAAAAACTTCGCAGGAACAGGCACCGTCACTGTCTGGATGTTAGTGCATTGTAGATATTTTTTAATGGTATTTTCATTAAATCCGATTTCTTTAAAATGCCGCTCATAAGGTTCAAAATGCGTACGAACAGCGTTATCTACCATCAGGATCTCGCCGTCAGAGAAGGCGTAATCTTTATCTAAAATGTTAGCGTTGAAAGCATGATGAATAAATATAACAGAACAAACGAGCGACATTTTATCTCCTTAAAACAATAAAGTTTTATCGATACCTTTTAAACATTTCACATTTATAATTTGCTGTTTATTTTCAGTCTTGCAAACTATTGATAATGAAATGTGTAAGATCTCTTGCAATGCGACCCATTTCTGAAATACTCAGCTGATCAATTGCCGAAAAAATGGCTATCAACGTAAGTGTCAGTAATAAGACAACCACAATTGCAGACATGATTTCTTTATAGTTGTCTCTTTGCGTGATTTTGTTTTTCACTGTGGTCGCATGCATTTCAAATATGTTTATTTAGCGGATAACGTTAAAAATCGTTAATCAGTATGCTTAATATAACAGGCTGGAGAAAAGAGGAAATAGGACTGGTGCTTCAGTACTGAGCGGAGTTTCTTACAGCTGTAGGCAGAAGTTTATATCTTATAGTATGTAGTTTAATTTAATCCATGTGAGCAAATTGCGAAATAATAGTCAATGAGGAATTCTTCTGCTGTGCGGATGACAGCAGAAGAAATGAGAAGAGGCATTAATTTGATGGTTCTAATTCAACCGGAATACTTTTATAGCCAGGAATGCCACTTAATGGATCGTGGTTATCAAGTGTTAGCATGTGATTCGATTCTGGAAAATAGGTCACCAGTGAGCGGTCAGCCATAGGGTAAATGACCACTTTTAATCTATCCATGCGGCGTGAGCTGCGCTTACCGTCTGGCGTAAGCGCAATAAGATTAACTCTTTCGCCGTTTTTTACACGGCAAATTTTAGCTTGTTTAGCACTCATAAAGACCACATCTCGTTGACCGAATACCCCTCGATAGCGATCATCCATACCATAAATCGTCGTGTTGTACTGATCGTGGCTGCGTACTGTCGCCATGACCAGCTTACTGTTAAACGCTGAAGAGGGATCTTCTAACAGCCCTTTGCTGGTAATGAAATTAGCCTTACCTGACGGCGTCATCCAGCGCCTTTCAGCAGCTGCATTTATCAGGTGAAAACCACCGGGATGACGGATGCGCTGGTTATAGTCGGCGAACTCTGGCAGCACAGCTTCAATGTCATTGCGAATGCGATCATAATCTTCCACCAGATACTCCCAGGCTACCACGCTCTGGGGTAGTGCTGCCTGCGCGATTCCCGCGACCACTGCACACTCTGATTTCAGCATTACACCGGCGGGTTTTAACACGCCACGCGAGGCATGAATCATCGACATTGAATCCTCAACGGTTACCGCCTGCGCACCGCTTTTTTGCATATCAATCTCGCTACGCCCCAGAACCGGCAGAATATAGCTATGCCGTGCGGTCAGCAGATGAGAGCGGTTAAGCTTAGTGGCTACGTGTACCGCCAAATCTAATTGCGTTAACGGTACAGCGCTCGCTTCCCGATCTGGCATTGCCAGTGCAAAGTTGCCCCCCATGCAGATCAATGCTCGAGCCTGCCCCGTACATATTGCTTGCATGCTGGCAATTGCAGCATGTCCAGGTGCATGAGGTGGGGTGAAGCCATAGCGCTCACCCAGGCGAGCCAGAAACTCTGCAGACGGTTTCTCGGTGATACCGACGGTTCGGTCGCCCTGTACATTAGAGTGACCACGTAGTGGGCAGATACCCGCACCAGGCTTGCCAATGTTACCTTTCATCAACAGCAAATTGACCAGTTGCTGTACGTTCTGGGTACCATGTTCGTGCTGAGTGATCCCCATTCCGTAACAGATAATGGTGCGTTCGGCAGCGGCATATGCGTCAGCCAGTTCGGCGATTTGTGTCTGACTTAGTCCAGAAATACGTTCGATATCTTTCCACTCGGAATTGAGAACGTCACGGCGTAGCTCGTCAAAGCCGACGGTATGCGTTTGAATAAATTCGTCATCAAGCAATGAGGGCCGACCTGCGGCACTTGCAGCATCATCGCGCTCAATTAACAGGCGCATCATCCCCTTGAGCAACGCCATATCGCCACCAATGCGCACGTTATAGTAGGCACTGGCCAACTGAGTCTCAGAGTTCGTCAGCATTTCAAACGGGTTTTGCGGTGCGGTAAATCGCTCCAGGCCACGTTCCTGTAGAGGATTGATGGCGATCATTTTCGCTCCCCGTTTCACTAAAGCGCGCAACGAAGTCAGCATGCGAGGGTGGTTTGTACCAGGGTTATGCCCAATGCAAATGACTAAATCGCACTTCTCAAAGTCTTCCAGCAACACGGTCCCTTTACCTACACCGATACTCGCTGCCAAACCCACGCTTGTCGGTTCATGGCACATGTTGGAGCAGTCGGGAAAGTTATTGCTCCCGTATTCACGGGCAAAAAGCTGATAAAGAAAGGCAGCTTCATTGGAAGTGCGGCCCGAAGTATAGAATTCAACCTGATTGGGATCACTATAGCTTTGAAGGCGTGCGCCAATTTCGTCGAAAGCTTGTTGCCAGCTTAATGGCTTGTAACAGTCGCTGACGGCATCATATTTCAAAGGCTGAGTGAGACGTCCCGCAGCCTCAAGCTCGTGATCTCCCCAGGTAAGTAATGATTGAACCGTATTCTCAGCAAAGAAAGAGGCATTTACCTGCTTATCCGTGACTTCCCAGGCGATTGCTTTTGCGCCGTTTTCACAAATGTCGAATGACGCACTGTGCTTAGGATCTGGCCATGCACAACCCGGACAGTCAAAGCCCTCTGGCTTATTCATGTCAAACATGGCAATAACATCCTGGCGTATATCCATCTGCTTACGTACTGCATTCGCTACGGATTTGACAGCACCCCAACCACCTGCAGCACCCTGGTAGGATTCAATTTTTTTCTTCATCTACTTATCCTGTGTGGAAATGAATTATTAGGATTTGTAATAGCGATGATGCACAGTACATACAAAGGGATTATCGCCAACATGGATATATAAGAGTAGGGGACTACTCTCTTTCTATTTTTAATCTATTATCGTTAAACAATAGATTAAATACGATAAGTTAAGCATCATCTCTCATAGTGTTTAAATTAACATATTTTTCAATATAAAAAATAAGACTCTGGCTTCAATTGTGCGCGGATTTTCTTACAGGTGTAGGCTAATAGCCTTCACAAAATAATTATCCGCGCAATTTTCGTGAATGGAGCGCATAGACTAAGGTCAAAATCACAATTATTCATAGATAAAAGTGACACCAATGACTGACTGGACGGTTCCGGCTGAAACCTTGTTTCCTGTTTGTCCATAGGTTGCGCTTAAACCCAGAGGTACTTTGCTTTTATTTACTGTCCCCAGGGAGACATTTTCTCCCGTAGCCAGTATTTTTCCATTACGCATTAGAGTGACACCCACTCCCGATGCTTTTGTTGCATCAGGTGCTGTGTTAGCAAACACTTGTCGGCTACTGTCAGTGGTGGCACCCGAAAGATAAAATGAGAGCTTTTGTTCGCTTGAGCAATATACGCCAAGGGGTATTTCTGCGCTTCCAGGAAAGTCCGGGAGATCCACGGTGACATTACGACTATCAACGGTGCAGCCGCCTGTTGGCATAACAACATTGTTATTTGAAATAATATTCCACGTAAAATTACGCGGATTTCCGCTTCCTAATGTTGCAATTTTATACATATGAATACGGGCAATGACTTCCCCCGCTTTTATGACAACTCCACCGGCCGCCCCAACTGGGGTAATATAGAGTTTTAACGGTAATGGCATCGGTGTCTTATCACCAATATCCAATACGTTGGTATTTGTCGTCAACGGGAAGGGGTAGGTCACATTATTCCAGTACAGCGATCCTTTATATGACTGTAGGGAGCCTGCGAAAGCTGAGCCTTGTACCAGGTTTATATGATCAGTGTCGTACCAGCCGCCGTAATCATTCCAGCAACTTATATGCTGAGACAAGTCTACAACCAGATTCTGGCCCGGCTGTATTACAGGGTCGAGATTAACATAAACAGAGGTTGTACCTGCTCCAATACTTGACCCGCCATCGACATTACAACTGAAGGCAAAAACTTTGCCTGCCATTAATAGAAGATAAATACCGAACAGGACCTTTATACTGATTGTTTTACCCATGATATATCCTAAGGTTAAAAATTGATTTAAAAAGAAGGCTAAGAAAATCGAATCGACGTTATTGCCAGGTGTAGATCACATTGATTAGCGCCTCGATCGTTCCCTGGCTTGCGTTTCCATTCACCGTGATAGCTCTTGCCTTAAGTGGAAACTGTGCATTACGAGTGATCTCATCAACAATAACCGTTTTGCTATCGCCATTTTTTAACGCAGCATCCTGGTCATCCCTCAGCTCTATCTGAATATTTTCGGCAGTACCTTCATTTTTGTAATAACCCGTATTGTCAGTTGAACCTGTCACGATTGCCGTCACTGCACTTGTTTCAACCGGACAATCGGTTAATGACAAAGTAATATTGTGCCAGCCAGATGCAGAACCAGGTTGTTGCAGATTGCGCGTATAAAGATCCCCGAGATTAACGTTAGCTTCTTTGGTTTGAATAGTGCAGGGTTTAGCGACTACCCGACCATTAACAGTGATAGTGACATCGGCGGCCTGGAGAGTTGCTGTGAATAACGCGCAAAACGTAGCTAACAGGAACCTCTTGTGAAGTCTTTTCATATCTGACTCTGATTATTGAAATTCAAGGGTAAAGGTTGCCGAAGCCCTCACCAGTCCCGGATTGACGGACTTCTGAGTTGACTTCAGACGAGCGGAGTAAGGCAAAATATTGTTCTGTTCTGGTACCAGTGGGATCCACTGCATCCCGGCATGAAGATCATTCAGTTTCACCGGACGCATATTTGCGTCCAATATTTCTATACCCAAACCGGAGGCCGTATTGCTTCCTTCATCCAGTTTCAACAAAGTATTATTTTCTGCATCCTCAATACCGTTAAATGCAACCCGAACCCCCGTTGTCCCTTTGCTGCATTCACTTAACGTAATCTGAAAAGGGACGGCTGGACTTGTGCTACCGGTCGTTGGAAATTGTCTGGCACTGTTTTTTTGGAGATCTACGGTAAAATTAAGCGAATCCGATGAGACTGTGCAGCCATAATCGAGGACGCGCCCGCTAATTTTAATAACGCTATCTGCGGATAAAGCAGAATAGGTGGTTAACCCCAGACATAAACCGAGGAAAATAATGTTATTGTATTTCATAATCTATTGTTCCTTAGCGACAGATTGCTGTCTGCTGGTTCAGTAAGGTACCAGGAGAAACTTCAGGAAGCTTGTACTCGACAATACAGTTTGAGTTTTTATCTTTGCCCCATGAAACCTGTAATTTCCCTGACTGTGGAAGTCCAGTCAGATAAACCTGACCGTTTTCCGCGACAATGCTGCCATTTTTATTCTCTCCGTGTGTGACAATTGCACCGAATGGAACGCTCTTATTACCGTACTTCAACGTCATTAATACTTTCCCGCCGATTTGTGCATTAAATGTTGCTCTGGCAATAGCACCGTGAGTTGGGATGACAGTGACCACGGTTTCATCCAGTTCAACATTATCTGCAAGGGAATTCGCGTTAAGAGCAACACGGTTTTCTCTATATTCTGTCGCAAATGGTAATATGGCATAGCCACGCCAGTCGGTATGAATTCCGGTCTGGTTCTCTATTTTGACATTATCAGCACCAGGAGCCTTAACCAGAACCATTGTGTCGCCCAGCGGCTGTCCAAAGGTGATGCCATCAGCATGAGCAATAATCCCACCACTCATTCCGTAATAAATCTGGCTGCTGTCACCACTCCGACTGTAACCGACATTAGTATTACCATAAGCTCCACGATAATTAAGAGAACTGTAACCACTGGTGCCAGACGATGTATTACCTCCGTGGGTGTTACCGACCTGAACGCTATAATTCAGGTTATTATCCGGCAGCAGAGTGCCATAAACCCCCGATAGATTGGTCATGCCGCCTTTCAAATCGTTTGACATACTGTAACTGGCGTTTGAATTACGAAATGCCGACTGACTGTCTGTACGCATCCAATGACTGAAGGGAACATTAAGCGTAAAAGCGAGTAAATGATCCCGATCGTTTTGCCATATATTATTGGAATAGCTGTAATTCAGCGAAGTCGTAATATCACCAAACGGCACATTTAATCCAAATGATATTTGCTGGTCGCTGCGTGACGTGTTCCAGTAACTTTGGCGACTGGCACTGAAAAATGTCGTACCGTAATTTCCAAGCTGCTGAGAGATGCTTATTTGTTCCTGACCACGCTTACTGTAGAACAGATTAAAATAATCAATAAATTGTGTCTGCTCATTGGTGTCTCCGGTAGGAGGCTTGACGGTGTAACCACTCATTCGACTGTAGGCACTGTCGGATAAGTTATAAAAACCTTGCGTAGAATAGCGATATCCTGCGACCTGGATATTGGTTCCTGTCTGGTAGAAGGATTTGCTGTAGACGGATTTAACCGATTGCCCACTGTGACGGGTGCCATCTGCAAGTGTCGTATTGGCCTGCGTGATATCGAAAGAAAAGGCACCAAAAAGTCCTAAATCTTTCCCAATACCAAGGTTGAAGGCCTGATAATCTTCTGCAATTTGCATTCCGCCATAAGGTGTCCAGTTTCCTTCCAGACCATGCATCAAGCTACCTTGTATGAACTTGGGGGAGCTTTGCAGATTATTTCCACTACGATATTCCCCCATGGCAAGCGCATAACGCGTATATCCAGCACGTTGGAGAACCGGAACAGACGAATAAGGAACATATAATGTCTGAATACTGCCGTCTGCCTCTTTTATGGTTACTTGCAGATCACCACCATTGGTCGCAGAGTTGATATCATCAATAGTAAAAGGGCCGGGTGGAACAGTAGTCTGATAAACATCGTATCCGTTCTGTTTTACACTCACTTGTGCGGTTCCACGGGCAATACCATGAATCACAGGAGCGAAACCATGTTGGCTATCGGGCAACATCGCTTCTGTTGAATTTATTTTGAGGCCACGAAAGTTCACACTATCAAAAATATCGCCATCGGTATAACTATCACCTACCGTTAACCGTGAGCGTAAGGGAATAATGTCACGTTCAGCCGACGTATTGATATGCTGCCATTTATTGCTGTCAGATGAATTGCTACTCCTACTGTTATAACTCCACGTTGAGTTATCGCGTAGTCGCCAACTACCAATGTTGATGCCACTCTGTAAATTCAAATATGCATAGTTTGATTTTCCTGCATTATGGTTACTACGATTATTAATAGAATTACCATTAAAACTATAGTTTAGAAGCCCAGCATTTATTCCTTCTTCCCACAGATCAGGAGAAACATAGCCGCGAGCCATTCTGCCAACATAAATTTGCGGAACGGAGAGTGACAAATGTTGCTGACCAACATCAAACTCAGTTGATGCGTCGGCCAAACGATCCTGAAGTGGTGTGCATGCGCTGTTGTCCGGCACATGTTTTTCTGCCGAATGTTCTTTATTGTCTAATAACGCTGATTTTTTTATACCAAGACTGACAAGAAGATCTGTACTCAGGCATGGGATGAGTTCTGCATTATTATCATCTGCAATAAAAGTAATATCCCGACTAGTCATAAATTCATCGTTCAAATAAATGTCGACCCGATATGTACCAGGTGGTGCCTCGCGTCCCTTAGTAAAGGCGGATAAATCGACAGATTCAGCAAGATCATTGCTTAAAAACCGTGGATTAAAATAATACTCTGCGTCAACGGGAAATACCGCAGTTGCTAAGCCAAGGGCAATGGTAAGCCGTGCAAAGCGAGGCATTATTAACACCTGATGCATACGATATGCCTTAAATGCGGCACGAATGGCTGTCATTATTAATTCCGATTGAGTTTATTATTAATTAGGTCACTGGCTTACTGCATGGTTGCCTTAATACGCGGAGTTAATGCACCGTAATCATTGATCGTCTGAAAACTGATATCCCCGGTTGCAGCATGCGTGATATCCACCGATACTTCACCTTTTGGCGGCACCATGGTGTTTGGGAGATTGCTATTTCCTGCTTTCATATTTGTTACGGTAATGAAATAGGGCGTTGGATTAATAAGCGTGAGTTTGCTACCGCTGCGACGAAACCGAAGCATTGCAGGCGCTTCTTCAGGTGCCATTGCCAGGTTCGTGGGGCGATAAAACATTTTTATGCGGCTAATAATTGCCAGCTGTAATGTATTCTCATTCTTCTGGTCTTTTTCCATAGCAGGAATAGCTTTAACATTCACCCAGAACAGGCTTTCACGGTCGCCTGGTAACTGATGATTAGTAGCGTTGATTATCCGCAGCGTATTCTCTTTTTTACCTTGCATGGAAAAAAGCGGTGGGGTAATGACAAACTGGGTGTCTTTTTGGTCACCTGCATTTTCTATCCATGACTGAATGAGATAGACACTGGCAGGATCATTATTCGTGACAGGCAATAAAACCTGTTTCTGGTTTGCCGGATAAATTACCCGCGTCGCACCCAGTGCGACAGCTGCGTTGGCAACGGTGCTATGGCAAGCAAAGAGCAATAAAAGTAACACTGTCGCCATAAAGGAAATAGAGTAGGGGGTACGCGTAGTTTGCATCTGATGCATTCTCCATGTGTTAAGAGGATAAGCGGGAAAACCGTTACATCAGACAATCGATTAATGTTGCTAATACATTGGCGAGTCGCCGGGTTTCCAGACTTAATGCGTTTGTAATAAATGTTGGTTCTCTTTTAATAGGAAAACCTTGCTACAAAGTAAATATTTTAAATAACAGTAAGTTTAACTACTGTTGTTTATTGATAGTTTAGATATTATGTGATTTTTCATAGCGCTCCAAATACAAACCATTTCTCATTAAAAATGAGATGAATATTGGTAAATTGCTCGGGTGTGCGTAGCCATGCCACACACACCCTGTTTCAATTTCAGATGACGTATAGCCACCTTAAGATTGAATTATAGATATTGAACTTTGAAGGTCGCATCAGCGTTTGCAGTACCAGCTACGGACTGCCCGAGAGCAATATAACGAGCCTGGAATGGCAGTATATTCGTGCCATCAATCAAGTCGGTTTTAGCACTAAAAGTGGCCCCATCAAGTATTAATACCTCACCCGTACGGTCCAAAATTTGAATACCGACATTTTGGGCAGAGCCTGCCGCTGAACTCTGCAGCGCTAACGTATCGTCATTACTGGTGACAGTAGTACCCAGGAATGCAACAGCTGCATTACTGGAAACATTGGTATCACAATCATTCAGCTTGATATTGAAGCCAACGGCGGAGCTGAGGTCACCCGCTTTAGCCAGGCGAGAAGAACGAACCTGACCCAGCTCAACCGTTTGGTTCATTGATTCTGAATCAATTGCACAAGCGGCATTTACCACTTCACCTTTAAAATGAATAACACCGCCATTAACAGTGGTCGTTACTGATTCATCACCCTCGGCTGCGCTTACCGCAGCAGACGACATCGCCAACACAGAAACGACAATCATACCAACATGTTTGAGTTTCATAATTCTCCAAAATTTATATTTAAGTAGCTGAATAAAGAGAGTTAACAATCAAGTCATTCTGTTATTGCTTAAAAACAAGAATCATTCTTGATTGGTTGTTGCCCTGAGAATATAGTTTCCAGGGTTATTACATTTCACGAAGAACGATAATATCTTTAAATCACAAGGACACCTAATCACAACAAGTTTATTGCTGCACTTGTTGAAGAGAGTATTTGCAAAAACATTTTATGTCGCTAAATAACATGACGATTTCATTATGCATGTTATTTATAAACCGTGACTAAACAGAATATTATTGCGAACAAGGGAAGTGTCAGGAAAGGTCAAGGGCTACCAATGGTTAATATGGCTATAAATCATTAGCTATGGTTAATGTTTGCTTGCTGAAACTAACACCGAATTGCTCTAAACAGATAAGTGCAGGGTTTATTAAAGCTGTCCGACAGACTTTCTTAACCTGGTAATATCTCTCTTGGGTGACTCTCCAAACATCCGCGAATATTCCCGACTGAAATGGGATAGCTTTCGTAACCGACAGCATAGGCTGCTGTGGTGACATCGTAATGTTCATTCAGCATCGGTCGCCTGACTTCATTGAGACGTAGCCATTTCTGATACCGGAGTGGACTCATTCCCGCTTGATCCGTCCTTAAATAAGTAACAGCACCCTCTGGTGTTTTCGTATGCAGTGTCTATGCGACAGACACTGCGCTCTTAGCATGGGGCAGGGAATAACCAGGCTATTTCTCCATGCACAGGCCAATTATGAAAGAGGAGAGGCTTAAGTTCTTGAACCCTGAACGAATAACGACTACCAGAAAAGCACTTCGCATCACTCAGACATGATTTAACTTATGTTGTGTGAGAATCCAGTTCATAAACCACAGGGTACATATCTCTCTGCTTTAAAAGATATTTTTAATAGAAAGGTGAATTCACTTCAAGAGAACTTCATGAACTAATAGGAAATGCGCCTCTTATGAATATTTCCCGACAACTTACTCTGCTTCAGTTCATGAACCATTTCCCAACGTAATAAAAGGTTGTAAAATGCGTTTTAGCGTCACTGGGGTAGGGTGTATTGACATCACCGGGCAAGCGCGATAAAGTGAAAGGGTAAGGCTACTACCCAACCTCAAGGGGGTCAGACGACTCCGGGTCCATTACATGACACTTTTATGTGTCAGGACTTTGTCTACTTGAGGAAACACCATGAATACATCATCTTCTCTCGCGTCCCAGATCGTCGACCGTAAACTTGCTCGCACGGCCATCGGTCGCATTAAATCAAGCCTTAAAAAATTTAGCTGTGTTGCCGATATCAACGCATTCCGGCAAGCCTTCCATGATGCGTACCATGCCCAAGGGCAACAGTCGGGTGAAACGGATTTGTTGACTGCTATGCTGGGTGTCAAAAAGCTAAATGATATCCCGGCACTTGCACTTGTTGTCGATGAAGGTTTGCCTTTTGGGCAGGTTGTTGAGCGCCGTAAGGCTATGGCTGCCAGCTTGTCTGAGTTTATAAAACACCATGCACCGAAAGCGCACTTCCGGGTGCCGGATAATCTCCTGACTCAGTGTCTGCACCTCATCGAGCTAGTGCAGCCCCTGGCGATTGCAGAAGACAAGTATGCTGCAAACTACCACGAAATGGCGCAGGCCAAAGATGAAGGCCGCTTGGTTGAGGAATTCCATCATGTGTTTGTTCATCTGGTTGGGTGCGAGAATCCTGAGCAAAAATATGTGTACCGTGCTATCGCTTTGCACTTTCTGGCCAAGGAAAACAGCCTTACGGCCAGCGTTCGTTCTTCACCTGCTTGGGAGTTGCTCATTCTTGAGGTTGGCACAATCGCTACACGCTGGATTAATACCGGAGAGCCCATTAAAACCTGGCGGGGCATCATGGCGCTGTCGGGTATGCACCAGCTTGGCGAGATATACGCTGGCCATCAGCTTGCACAATCTCTTTTCTTTAAGGCTGATGCGCCTCGGATTGATAAGCAGCTGGCGTTAGAGGTGATTGAGCTAACCTTTGAACAATATCGACAACGTCGGGTTCAGGGGCCAGTATTTGCGCATGGTGATTCAGAAACAGATCTCTATCGCAATTACAACACTATCGTGGGAGAGGCCATTCGTAACAGTGATGATCTGGCGGAAGTGGATCGACTGACGCGTAATTTGGTGTCCGTACTGCTAGAGGCCGCTGAAAAGTGCATGGCAACCTTTGATGCCTGTGTACTGTGTATCCTGACCCCAGATTTTTTGCCTTTGCACGGTGTTGATCCCGAAAACGAGCGCCTGCACGCGCTACGTCATAAAATTTCTGCCTTCCCGGATACTGAATCCTGGTGCCGTGAGCTAGCAGCGACCCCCCAAATTAAATCCCTTCAGGCGCGATTTTACTAAATCTCGTTGATTCAACACCCCGGTCAGTCACTGGCCGGGCTCATTTGTTCATCCCAAAAACAGAGGAAGAGAGAATGACAATTCAAACTTGCCCAGTATGCCATGGCCGAGACGGCCTGTTCGAAGTTACCTGCCCGGAGTGCGACGGATCGGGTTACAGCCCGGAAGAGGACAAACCCTTTGCACAATGCCACACCTGCTATGGTGATGGTACGACTGAAACGTCAGCCTGCCCCCGCTGCGGTGGTGTGGGCGAAGTAGACGATGATGAAGACGACGAATACGAAGAGGAAGAGGAAGAGGAAGAGGATGACGACAGGGACGAGGAGGAAGACTAACGCCCGCATTTCCAACTCGCTCATCCACCCGTTAACACGGCGTTCAGGGTGAAACCAAGGTATCTGGACGAAGCGTAAGGCTGGTGCATAAGCGCATTAACCTATCGTGTTGAAATACCAGTTCAGATATCATGGTAATAAAGTTACAAGGCCACTCGGAAGCGGGTGGCCTTGATCGATACTCGAATCCGCCGCATGTTCACATTTGTACCAACAAAACTCATGGAGGTTATTTAACTTATGTGAATGTGAAGCCAGTTCATAATCTAAAACGAGTTTGCTGAGAAGACTGTATGGGGCGATATAGGTAAAGAAGTGCATTCAGGATAATATCTTTTGTCATTCGGGGTTGCATTGACCAGCCGATAACTTTGCGCGAGAACAGGTCAACAACCACGGCCAGATACAGCCAGCCTTCGTGGGTACGGATGTAAGTTATGTCCGTTACCCAACGTTCATCCGGTGCTTTTGGGTTGAACTGTCGCTGGAGCCTGTTGGGTGTCACGATACTGACTTCCCCTTTACGCGTTCGTGGGCTTCGGTACCCGACCTGAGCCTTTATTCCGGCACGCTTCATCAGCCGCCAGACCCTGTCAACGCCATGATTTATGACCGCATCCCCATCCCCTATTTGGTCATTTTGCTGTCCGCTTTCCGCCATTTCATCATCGCTGATTGGCGTTGCGCTTTTGGCCAGCACTCCAGCTCTGCGTTTTTTCCTTCAACCGATAGCTTTCTCCTTTGATATTCAACGTGGTTGAGTGGTGCAGCAGATGGTTCAGGATCGCTGTTGCCAGCACGTTATCACCGAACATCTCCCCCCAGTCAGCGAAGCCTTTGTTTGATGTCAGGATAATACTCGCTTTTTCATACCGTCGATTCAGTAACCGGAAGAACAGGCTGGCCTCTTCTCTGGTCATCGACAGATAGCCTATTTCGTCCAGTAGCAGCACCCGGGCATAACTCAGTTGCTGTAGCTGGCGCTCCAGTCTGTTTTCCAGCTTCGCTTTCATAAGCGTTGCTACCAGCCAGTCCAGCGGCATGAACAACACCCGATGCCCTGCATCTGCTGCTTTCACTCCGAGAGCAACAGCCAGATGGGTTTTACCCACACCTGGTGGTCCCCGCAGGATCACGTTCTCGCAGCGCTCCACGAACGCCAGCCCGGCCAGTTCCCGAACAACCTTACGATCGATACTAGGCTGGAAGCTGAAGTTGAACTGCTCCAGCGTTTTGACCCCGGGCAGGCGAGCTTGCTATTTTTGTCTTATCTGATTGATCTATTGAATAAAATGTAAAATTAGATAACATTTAGCGAAACTCACATTTATCAGGACTGACTGTCCTGAGGGCGGTAGCGTTATCAGAGTTGAAAAAATAAAACTTAGTTCACTCCAAGTAAGTATCCGCTGACCACAGCGGGTAGTTTTTTGTGGAAAAAGTGTACGCGGGCTAAGCATACACGTATGCTGCCAAGTCCGTTATGTGGGTGCGTTCGATAGCCGTCGCTTAGTGATTAACACATTCAATTTCTATGCTCATAGATCTAAATAGCTGCGCCTAATACCGCCACATTTTTGCCAGACCATGTTTCCCACCGGGGAATGGGCTGGCGGTTTACATAAAATATCGTACCTTATTCAGTAACTGCCACATTGAACGGCACTGATGGTTACGCGTTATCGTGTCATGAAGCGCCTGCCATAACCGCTCTACGTGGTTCACCCACGGTGAGTAAACAGGTTGATAAATCACCCTGAACTTCGGATTCGTTTTCAGCCAGCACAGAGTTTCACGACTTTTATGGATAATATAGTTATCCACGATTAGCGTGATGGTTTCGGCTCGCCGGTATGTCGCTTTGAGATGCTTTAACAGACTGATAAATAAAGAGGAGCTTTTACTGCTGCCGCCAACGTAGCTGACTTTTCCCGTGCCACTATGTGACGCCCCGGCCAGATAGTATTTTTCATTCTGTCCCGGCGTAACAACTCGCTTTTGCTGTCCGTGAAGCTGCCAGTCTGCACCGATTTTTGGGTTGAGATGGATATCCACTTCGTCTTCATAAAAAACCGGATGTACTGCGCTGCATTCGTCCAGCGCTTTATGGATTGTGGCCATCCTTTCATCCTTATGCGGGTCACGGATACGCAGTGTTGGTGCGGCCCTGCGCCATACCAGTCCGGCAGAGGGCAACCAGCGACGCACGGTCCCGGCATGTAACTGACATCCGGTTATCTCGTTGATTTTTATTGCCAGTTACTCTGTGCTCCAGCGTGAACGCTGATAACCAAAATCACCAGGAGAGTGTTTTATCAGTTCACGTAGCAGGGTGCAGATATGCTCAAAAGGCCATCGCCGGGAGCGCCCTGCGGGTAAGGATTTAAGGCCTTCAACACCCGACAGCGTAAACCAGTTAATCCAGCGCCCGACGGATGAACGGGCGCAACAGAGCGTTCTGGCGACGTCGCTGACTCGTTCGCCCCGGTGCAACATCAGCATGGCGGTGAGTCTGCGGGCATGATTTTTATCACGAGTTTTATGGATAGCTTTCTGCATCAGGCGTCGTTCGCCGCGGGGAATTGGTGCTATGATGGCATCGCTCAGTCCGGTTGGTGATTTATGATTTTTGGCGATTGATCAGATCGCACAATCCGGGCTGAGTTCCCTTTAAGTGATCTACTATTCCGCGCAGCTATTTAGTAACAATCAAATTCACACACAGTTATTGAATTAATTTTCTAAAGAGAGGGTTTGGATTTTGGATATTATTCATTTGTCTGATTTACACTTTGGAGATCCCAACGCTCCATTTCAGGAAAGCAAACTTGCCGATTCACTGTCTAAATACATTCTTGAAAACACAGAAAACCCAATCTTACTAATTAGTGGCGATGTTACAATAAAAGGCCAAAGAAATGGATATGGTATAGCCTCTACTTTTTTTGAAAAATTGATTGCAGATGGTAAGTTAAATAGGAGCAATATAATTGCTTGCCCTGGTAACCACGATATAGTTGATAATAAATTTAGTGATTACGATGGCTTTATTTATGGACTCAGGCGCGATCATGAAATGGACTTCACTGAACATTCATTCAGAGTGATTAATATTGAGGATATTACTTTCTTACTTTTAAATAGTTCATATCATTTAGACCATAAGTATGGATTGATTGATACTGATGTTTTTAACATAGACATGACCGAGGGAAAAAACACAAAAAAAATCCTCGTATTGCATCACCATATACTTAATCAGTTTAGAGATGATACGTCCGCCATTAGGAATGCATATGATCTTGTACAGTTTATTGAGAAAAATCCCTTTGATATGATTTTGCATGGACATCAACATAGTGAACAACTTTACCACTTGGGGAAATGCAAGGTTCCGGTCATATCAGCCAGAAGTGGTAACTTTAATCAAAGAGGCTATCTAAATGCATTTAATCACTATAATTTTTCGAATGAGACATTAAGTATAGATAGTTTTGCTTTTGAAAATAACAATCATGAAATCAATATAATCAAACTATCAAGGTAGCGTGATGTTTAACATAGAATATAAGAAAATTTCTTCTCTTGAAAGTATTGCTAGTGATGCTTGCTCAAGCATCAAACCTGATGAATATAAAATTAATTTGATTCTTGCCTACGAAATAAGTACGACATCTCTTATTGAAAATGTTCTATCGGATGTTCATCAACTGGCAGAGCAATGGAGTGCGGATGAGTGTCCGAAAAACTTGTACTTTAATCATGGCCAATATAAAGTGGGTGGGGTCGATAATATTATTAATGAGCTTAAAGAAAAACCTTCGAGTAACAGGGCTCTTTATTCTTTAATAAATCAAGAGACAATAATGAACTCTGGTGATGATCCAATACCATCATTCATGTTATTTCAATGTGTTCTTGAACATAGGGTATTATACTGCAATGTTTATTTAAGAGCGTTGGAAGTTAGCAAGTTTTTGAGAATAAATCTCGAGGAAATTCGAATCAACATTGAGAAGATATCCAATTCATCATTGAGTTTTGATTCTGTTAGATTGGTAATCTTTGCATGTAGGGCCCACCATGTTCCTAATTTCAACCCTCTCGAAAAACCAAAGTTAGATTTGCTATCTCAGTACCAAATGCTCACAATGCTCAAACATGACAGAAGTGAGTTAGCACGTGCATTAGAACAAATGGCTGGAGTGCAGACCGTCATCAAGAGTAAGTCATTATGCGATCTTTATGAAATAGTTAACGGTGAGTGGAGCGAAAGTAATAAACAACTTCTGTTATCTTTACTGGGCAATACTATTGAAGAAATTGAAGAGCTTCATGCAATTCGTAAGCAACACTCTCATCATGAACGGGTTAGTGCCTTGAACTCATCTATCTCTAAAAAACTTAATAATATAGCGAGGGAGTTTAAATAATGAATCTAACATTAAAAGAAATCTGTGAGAAACAAGAGGATTTCGATAAAAAAACCGCCATAAAAGGTCGTGGGTTTTACAAAAAAATTAATGGAAGTAATTTACATGAATTAGAACATCTTATTGTATGCTTGCTAGGTGAGTTAGGTGAGTTTTCAAATATAACAAAAAAAATTGTTAGAGGTGATAAGGTATTAAATGAAGTAAAAGCTGAACTTGACGAAGAATTAGTTGACACCTTTATCTATCTTATTAAGATAGCTAATCAATTTGATGTTGATCTCGAAAGCGGATTTATGGCAAAGTTAGAAAAAAATAAAAAAAGGTTTAAAGATTAGAATGAAAATATATGATGGAAATGACCTTAATTGTTTGTATTTAGAGGCATTGTCAGATTCTTTAAAAATTAGCAGTCCTAATTCGTCACGTTCTGGAATAGTTTACGATCTTGGACCAGCTGTATTTCAACTTCCTTCTGATAAGTTGAATTTGATAACTCTAAATAGAAGAGCGCTAAATCCTTTTTTTGCTATCGCTGAAGCGGCTTGGGTGATCGGCGGTTTTAATGATCTTGCATATCTGGATTACTATATCAAGACATATGGTGATTTTTCAGATGATGGAAAAACACTTAATGGGGCTTATGGATACAGACTTCGACAACAATATGGATTTGACCAGATCGATTTTGCGATTGAAGAATTAAAAACCAACCCTCAGTCACGTCGATGTGTCTTGAGTATGTACTCCCCGAGCGATTTGATAAATACAAAATCAAAAGATATTCCATGTAACACATCGGTAATGTTAAAAATAAGAAATGGGGAGTTAGACCTTACTGTAATAAACAGATCAAATGACATATACTGGGGGGTTCCATATAACTTTTTTGTTTTTCAAGTTTTGCATTATTACATAGCATCTAGAATAGATATAAAAGTTGGGACCCAACGTCATTTCACTGACTCGTTGCATCTATATGAAAAAGACATAAGCAACATTAAGTCTATCATAAATAACAATAATGCAGGGGTGACTTTAACTCAAAGCATGAATATTGAACTCATTGACGGAATTTTAAATAACATTACTGCTATAAACCAAAGAAATTTTACACATGTCACAAATACGCATATCAATAGATTGCTAAGTAATTATAGTAAATATAAATCGGAAGGTGATCTCTTTGCTTTAAATGAAACAACAAACAACACGACTCTTGATTTTTTGGTGTCAGATTGGTCACGTAAGTATATTGGAAATTCTATTTGTTGAGTATAACAGAATCACCCATGTCAATGACGGTTTTATCTTTCTGAGCCACAGGATCATCCGCAAACACTGCCGTTACGGCGATATGCAGGGAGAGCTCGACAATCCCGAAGGAGAAGGCTAGAAGCTTCGATGTAAGCGCACCCGTTTTAGTTCCACGCACTTTTTGAGAGTTCCGGTTTTTCTGCCATCAGCCGGTACTCTTCCGGCGTCAGGTTATTCAGGGATTCATGAGGCCGCTCGCTGTTATATTCTGTCAGCCAGCGCTCTGTAATTTCCCGCGCTTCATTCTGAGTCCTGAACAGATAAAAATCCAGTATCTCTATCCGGTAGGTCCGGTTAAAACGTTCGATAAAGGTATTCTGCGTTGGTTTACCCGGTTTAATAAACTCCATCATCACCCCATGCTCTTCAGCCCATTGCGCCAGAGCCAGTGAGACTAATTCCGGTCCATTGTCCATCCGCATCTTCAGCGGGTATCCGCGGTTTGCCACTATTCTGTCCAGAACCCGGACGACACGCTGAGCTGGGATATTCAGGTCGATTTCTATTGCGAGGGCCTCGCGGTTAAAATCATCCACCACGTTGAAGGTCCGGAAGCGTCTGCCGCACATCAGCGAATCGATGGACCAGCTCTGGTTCATCGCTTCTGGCGTCGCCAGCGGAGCCGGATTACGTACCGGCAGGCGCTGTTTTCCCTTACGGCGAAAATTCAGTTTCAACAGGCAGTAAATACGGTGAACGCGCTTATGGTTCCAGCTATTGCCCTGCCTGCGAAGTACCTGAAAAAGCTTTTTAAATCCGTATCGCGGATAGCGTTCAGCCGCCACGGTCAGTGCCATAATGACCGGCTCATCACGTCGCGTATCCGGCTGATAACGAAATACCGTCCTGCTCAGCGACAACGTCCTGCAGGCCTGACGTAAGCTCATGGCAAACTGCGCGGTCAGATAGCTGACCAGCTCCCCCCTGACACATGAGTTGCCGCAGAACCGAACCTGGGAAACCTGTTGCGAAGCACTGAGCAAAATAGTGGGAACTGAGACCACTCCTGAATCCTTTTTAAATGCATTGGCACATGAAGGCCTCATTATCCTTTCTGTTGTAGATGAGGAGACCTTCCTGATCCGTCTGGGTTATCAACGCTACGGTGACATACTCTGTGCTATCAGCCTTGTGGAAGCTCTTGATTCGGATACAGCAAAACTAGCGGAGAAAATTGCAGCGTTAACAGAAGAAGATGCTGGATTGCTGGAAGCTCTTGCCGCCGTGCTGCCAGAGAAAACTGCTCTTGAAATTACTGCTGAAGAAGTAGGATTACCATCCGAACAAGCCCATAAGCTGTTCATCCAGTCATTGGTTTGGCGCTCCCGACAAAGTGTAGTGGAAGAAATTGATGAACACATCCATGCAGCACTGCATACACCTGGATTATGGGAGTCGGTTTATGAACCGCTGTTTTCACTTAGTCTGGTTCCTGACCATCGTCTAAACGCAACTAACTGGCTGGGGCCATTTTTACGGCAGTCATCCTTAGCTGAACGTGACACCTACTTGTCATTAGCTGCGCTGGGATCATTTGATAACAAGACTGCTGTCTATTCACTCATCCATGCAGCACTATTTGCTGACATAACCCATTGGCCTGCTGAAAGCCGGAGGCTGGCCAGTCTAACACTTGCCTGGCTCACTTCGTGTGCTGACCGCCGAATCAGGGATTTATCCTCAAAAGGGCTAAGCAGAATCCTGGCAAACTACCCGGAAAACTGCCAAACATGGTGCTCTGGGGAGAGTCCATGGCCCCGGATTTCTGGCGTTATCAGGTGGAATCGAAGATTTCCGGCTTTGACTTGGAGAGCGCCAATATCAGCCATGAAAACATTGCCTGTTGGTTAATGCGAGAAGCACTTAATTTAGGATATCCCGGTTATAACCACTGCGCGCTCAATTATGATCGCCATATCGGAAGTCTGTATGGCGCGGGACGGGGTAGAAAAGGATATGCTGACCGACTCGGTAAAAAATATTACTGGATCGCCTTACATCGACTACTGGGCATTCTGGCCAGCAATGTCCCCGCACTGGAAGACCCATATTCCGACTACGAACCTACAAGTGATCATCTATGGTCAGTCGACGTTCGTAAAGTCGACCTGACCGATGTACGCGACATCACCGCAGAAAGTGTCTATCCAGTACTGATGGAAGAAACAAATTATGCATTCCCTGACCGCAATTCAGATATCAAAGGTTGGGTTCGGACCGATGATTTGTCACCTTATGAAGCTTGTCTGATTCGAACTGACAAGGAAGGGGAACAGTGGGTAGCGCTTTCACACAGCTATTGGGACGAGGATAAAGCGCAGAATGAAAATAGCTGGAATTCACCTTACCTGGCAGTGCGTGCTTATTATTCAAGCGCACTCATAAATGAAAGCATCCAGAACTTTAAACAGAAAAGTGCGCGCGATATTTTCCAATATAACCAGGGAAATAGCTGTTATCGCGGTTATCTTGCTGAATATCCTGACAGCCCAGTGTACAAACAACTTCTTAATAATGAGGAAGATAGTGAAGCATTTAATTTTACAGAAGTCAGTTTACTACGCGGAAGCGAATGGGAATATGACTACTCATATACCACGCCCGAGCGCCAAGATAACCTCATTGCGCCATGCCAGGGAATCATTCAAAAACTCGAACTTTTATGGGATTGTCAAAGCGGTTGGGTTGATCGTTCTGGCAAACTTATCGCCTTCCATCATAAAGGTGTAAGACAAAGCGGACTTTTCATTCATCGTTCGGCGTTGAACGCCTACCTGTCCATAACAGGTGAAGAACTTATATATCGCCGTTTTGCTAACAGGGGATATTTTGATTTAGCTGGCCGTAACGGCTCGCAAATAGACCTGAAGACTTGGCTCCAGTACCGGGCAGACAAGGCGCCAGTAGTTTTACGAGAAGAGGAACTGCCGTTTAACTGCTGACAACGATACTTATTATGTAATCAACTGGCTGCCCTGGCATCGAATGCCTGGGCAGCCAGTTCACACTACCAATTTAAGTAGACTGAAGGAATACTTGGTACAAGCAAACGCACGCCATATCGGATAGAGAGGACTATGAACGAAACCATCGAAAAACTGATTGCCAGTGGAAAGGAAGGGCCATGGTGGGACTTTAAACAAACCTACCACCAAAACAATGCAGCCCTTGTTCACGATATCCTCTGCATGGCAAACGTCCTGCATGACGGTGACCGGTATCTGATTTTTGGCGTGAATGATGAAGGGTTGATTACTGGCGTGCCGGAAGATGGTAAGCAACTTAACCAGGCAAACTTAATCGATCTGTTAAGAAAAGTCAGTTTTGCAGAGCACCATTGTCCGGATATTCAGCTGCACCACATCACACTCCAGCATAAGGTGCTGGCTATTCTACAAATTCGTAACGTCAGAATGAAACCCTACTATCTGACCCAGGACTATATAAAAGAGGGAAAAACTGTCAGAGCCGGTGTCGTTTACACCCGTCAACAAGATGCCAATACGCCCGTAACTAGCTGTGCCAGCCCTGGAGATGTCATGGCAATGTGGAGAGAGCGCTTTAACCTGGACCTGGCACCCGCTGACCGCATAGTCAGACTGCTTCTGGATTACGACAATTGGGAATATGACGGTATCAGCGAGGCCTATTATCGGTTGGATCCGGATTATGCCATTCATATTGGCAACACAGAAAAAGATATAGGAGGACATCACTGGTGGTCAACGATTAGCATTGAGCAACCTTGTCACTATGAATACATCCTCAAATACCGTGGGCGTGTACTTGAACGAGTGACAATCGTACATTACAGAAATGAGGGTTTACAGTTTCCCTTTCCAGAGATGGATACGCTGGCTTGGTGATGCTGCCAACTTACTGATTTAGTGTATGATGGTGTTTTTGAGGTGCTCCAGTGGCTTCTGTTTCTATCAGCTGTCCCTCCTGTTCAGCTACTGACGGGGTGGTGCGTAACGGCAAAAGCACCGCCGGACATCAGCGCTATCTCTGCTCTCACTGCCGTAAAACATGGCAACTGCAGTTCACTTACACCGCTTCTCAACCCGGTACGCACCAGAAAATCATTGATATGGCCATGAATGGCGTTGGATGCCGGGCAACCGCCCGCATTATGGGCGTTGGCCTCAACACGATTTTCCGCCATTTAAAAAACTCAGGCCGCAGTCGGTAACCTCGCGCATACAGCCGGGCAGTGACGTCATCGTCTGCGCGGAAATGGACGAACAGTGGGGATACGTCGGGGCTAAATCGCGCCAGCGCTGGCTGTTTTACGCGTATGACAGGCTCCGGA
>OGJZ01000781.1_pt1 | contig 34544 bp, 32 predicted proteins | sample 1572321 | NCBI WGS metagenome assembly OGJZ01 (sample SAMEA2582086, study PRJEB24529) | metagenome | biome: Human gut stool | place: China | collected 2011 | reverse complement strand
ACGACCCGAAGGGCGAAGCGCGCAGCGCTGAGTAATCCTTCCCCCACCACCATCACTTTCAAAAGTCCCTGAACTTCCCAACGAATCCGCAATTAAATATTCTGCCCATGCGGGGAAGGATGAGAAGCTTCGACCAAGGTTCGACTCGAGCGCCAGCGAGAGAGCGTTGCCGCAGGCAACGACCCGAAGGGCGAAGCGCGCAGCGCTGAGTAATCCTTCCCCCACCACCATCATTTCCTGAAATAATCAAAACCTGTTACTCCGAGCTAATTTTGCCCGATGGCACCGCGTTTACCTGACCTACAATATCCTCCCCTGTAGGTCGGATAAGCGAAGCGCATCCGACAACTCACCCCGCACCGTGCCCATAAAAAAACCCCGCCGAAGCAGGGTCTATGTGAACTAAAATTCGCTTAGTGACGAGCGCGCACCAGCTGGTACTTACGTGTCAGATACTCCACCGGTACGCTCCAGATGTGTACCAGACGCGAGAACGGGAACAGCAGGAATAACGTCATCCCCAGCACCAGGTGCAGACGGAAGATAAACGCCACACCATCGAGGTGTTGAGAAGCGCCACCGTGGAAGGTCACCACCGACTGCGCCCAGCCAACCAGTTTCATCATCTCGCTACCGTCCATATGCTGAGCGGAGAACGGAATGGTCAACAGGCCCAGCGCGCACTGGATAACGAGCAGCGACAGGATCAGGATATCCGCTCCGGTAGTGGTTGCACGCACGCGTGGGCTGAACAGACGACGCTTCAGCAACAGCACGCCGCCAATCAGACACAGCACGCCGCTGGCACCACCAGCAAACATCGCCATTTTCTGTTTCACTTCAATCGGCAGCCAGGCTTCATACATCCAGTGCGGCGTCAGCATACCGAAGAAGTGACCAACAAAAATCCCCAGAATACCGATATGGAACAGGTTCGACGCCAGGTTCATCCCTTTGCGATCCAGCATCTGGCTGGACGCCGCGCGCCAGGTGTACTGCCCGTAGTCATAACGCAGCCAGCTACCAATCAGGAAGACCGCCCCGGCTATGTACGGGTAGATATCAAAGAAGAACATATTCAGGAATTGCATTAGTGCTGTCCTCCGGTGGTGATATTCAGATATTGCGGCGCGACGGCACCGGCAAAGCGACGCTGATGAGCAGTGATTGCTGAATCACCGCAGCCTTTGTCAGCAAAGAATTTAACCTGCTCTTCTTCCCAGACAGCATCCAGCGCCTGCGGCGTATCATCGCGCGCTTCGTCGGCAATTTTTTCCGCCACTTTGTCGCTGTCGATAGCGGTATTGGCCAATTTCAGCAGCAGATCAAACATCACGGCATAACGGCTTTCACGCTGTTGCAGACGCGCGCTCAGCAATGCCAGAATCGGCGCGATATCTTTCAAACCTTCCACGGCTTCGCTTTGCGGCAGCTGCGACAGGTACTCCAGATACAGCGGCAGATGGTCCGGTAATTCGCGGCTGTTTAACTGCAAACCGTGCTGCTCGTACTGCGCCAGCAGGTCCACCATCGCCTGGCCGCGGTCACGGGATTCACCGTGAACATGTTCAAATAGCAACAGTGACGTGGCGCGGCCACGGTCGAACAGTTCGCTGTACTGGGCCTGGGCATCGAGCGGATCCATCGCCGTTAAATCGCGCAGGAAAATGCCCAGCGCATGGGCATCTTCTTTCGACAGATTTTTCGACGCAGCAATCGCCTCAAACATCTCTTGTTGATGCTGCCATAAGGCAGCATCCGGATATTCAAGGAGACGCGATACAATCACGAGTTCGATCATGGATGCGGCTCCGTTTTGCTGGTCACATCGATGGCATCGATACGACGGCTGTTGAACAGATTGAATTTGGTATCTGAACCGTGGCAGCCATCACCAAAGGTAAAGCCGCAGCCATTTTTCTCCGGGAAGGCTTCCCGTGCCAGTTCACGATGACTACTCGGCACCACAAAGCGATCTTCGTAGTTAGCAATCGCCAGATAACGGTACATCTCCTGTGCCTGGGCTTCGGTCAGACCGACCTCTTCCAGCGCACGGGTATCAACTTTACCGTCAACGGTTTCAGCACGTTTGTAATGACGCATCGCCAGCATACGTTTCAGTGCGCGCAGTACCGGTTTGGTATCACCGGCGGTCAGCAGATTCGCCAGATACTGTACCGGAATACGCAAGCTTTCGACGTCTGGCAGAATGCCGTTGCTACCCAGCTCACCCGCGTCTGCTGCAGACTGAATCGGAGACAGAGGCGGCACGTACCAGACCATCGGCAGTGTGCGATATTCTGGATGCAGCGGCAGCGCCAGTTTCCATTCCATTGCCATTTTATAAACCGGCGACTGCTGTGCGGCTTCAATAACGCTCAGCGGAATACCGTCTTTAATCGCCTGCTCGATGACTTTCGGATCGTTCGGATCGAGGAACACCTCCAGCTGACGCTGGTAAAGATCTTTCTCGTTCTCGGTGCTGGCTGCACGTTCAATCGCGTCGGCATCGTACAGCAGCACGCCAAGATAACGGATACGACCGACACAGGTTTCTGAGCACACGGTCGGCTGACCCGCTTCAATACGCGGATAGCAGAAGATGCACTTCTCAGACTTACCGCTCTTCCAGTTGAAGTAGATTTTTTTGTACGGGCATCCGGTGATGCACATACGCCAGCCACGGCATTTATCCTGGTCGATCAGGACGATGCCATCTTCTTCACGCTTGTAAATCGCACCGCTCGGGCAGGTCGCCACACATGCCGGGTTCAGGCAGTGTTCGCACAGGCGCGGCAAATACATCATAAAGGTGTTTTCGAACTGGCTATACATCGCCTTCTGGATGTTGTCGAAGTTCTTGTCTTTCGCCAGTTTGTCAAACTCACCACCCAGGTCATCTTCCCAGTTCGGCCCTTTTTCGATTTTCGCCATCCGTTCCCCGGTAATCAGCGAACGCGGACGGGCAATCGGCTGCGATTTGCTGCCTTCCGGCGCGGTATGCAGGTTCTGATAATCAAAATCGAACGGCTCGTAATAATCGTCGATCCCCGGCAGATGCGGGTTAGCGAAGATTTTACCCAGCAACATGGCACGGTTACCCATGCGCGGCTGCAGTTTGCCGTTGATTTTACGGATCCAGCCGCCTTTGTATTTTTCCTGGTTTTCCCAGTCAGTCGGGAAGCCCTGACCCGGCTTGGTTTCCACGTTGTTGAACCACGCGTATTCCACGCCTTCACGGCTGGTCCAGACGTTTTTACAGGTAACTGAACAGGTGTGGCAGCCGATGCACTTATCGAGATTCAGCACCATGCCGACTTGTGAACGAATTTTCATTTTACGCTCTCCTGTACCTGGTCATTGCCTTCGCCATCTAACCAGTCAATGTTCTTCATCTTACGCACTACAACAAACTCATCGCGGTTAGAACCTACGGTGCCGTAGTAGTTAAAGCCGTATGCCAGATGGGCATAGCCGCCGATCATATGCGTCGGTTTCGGCGTGATACGGGTGACCGAGTTATGGATACCACCACGCTGTTGGGTAATTTCCGAACCAGGCAGGTTAACGATACGTTCCTGCGCGTGGTACATCATGGTCATCCCTGCCGGAACACGCTGGCTGACAACCGCACGGGCAGTCAGAGCACCGTTGCTGTTGAATACTTCAATCCAGTCGTTATCGGCGATACCCAGATCTTTGGCATCGGCTTCACTCAACCAGACCACCGGACCACCGCGACCTAAAGTCAGCATCAGCAGGTTGTCGCTGTAGGTGGAGTGGATACCCCACTTCTGGTGCGGCGTCAGGAAGTTGAGCGCTTTTTCCGGGTTGCCGTTGGATTTCTGGCCTATCACTTCTTTCACCGAACGGGTGTCGATCGGCGGACGATAAACCAGCAGGCTTTCACCGAAATCACGCATCCACTGGTGATCCTGATACAGTTGCTGACGACCAGAGAGCGTACGCCATGGGATCAGCTCGTGAACGTTGGTGTAACCGGCGTTGTAAGAAACGTGTTCATCTTCCAGACCAGACCAGGTCGGGCTGGAGATAATTTTGCGCGGCTGTGCCTGAATATCGCGGAAGCGGATCTTCTCGTCTTCTTTATTCAGCGCCAGATGCGTATGGTCACGACCGGTAAATTCGCTCAGGGCAGCCCAGGCTTTCACGGCTACCTGACCGTTGGTTTCCGGTGCCAGTGTCAGGATCATCTCTGCCGCATCAATTGCGGTGTTCAGCATCGGCTGGCCTTTCGCCGGACCTTCCGCTTTGGTGTAGTTGAGCTTACGCAGCAGATCCATCTCGCTCTGGGTGTTCCAGGCAATCCCTTTACCGCCATTACCGATTTTCTCCATCAGCGGGCCGATAGAGGTAAAGCGTTCGTAAGTCGCCGGATAATCGCGCTCTACGACCATAATGTGTGGCGCGGTTTTACCTGGGATCAGGTCGCACTCGCCTTTTTTCCAGTCTTTCACATCCAGCGGCTGCGCCAGTTCAGCGGCAGAGTCATGCTGGATAGGCAGCGTGACGATGTCGGTTTCTTTACCCAGATGGCCGACGCACACTTCGGAGAATTTCTTCGCGATGGCTTTGTAGATTTCCCAGTCGCTTTTCGCTTCCCAGGCCGGATCGACCGCCGCAGACAGCGGGTGAATAAACGGATGCATATCCGAAGTATTCATGTCGTCTTTTTCGTACCAGGTCGCCGTCGGCAAAATGATGTCGGAATAGAGACAGGTGCTCGACAGACGGAAGTCCAGCGTAACCACCAGATCCAGCTTGCCTTCCAGACCATTGTCCTGCCAGTCCACTTCTTCCGGCTTCACGCCGCCCTGTTGCCCCAGATCTTTACCCTGGATACCGTGCTCCGTCCCCAGCAGGTACTTGAGCATAAACTCATGACCTTTACCGGAAGAACCGAGCAGGTTAGAACGCCAGATGAACAGGTTGCGCGGGTGGTTTTTACCGTTTTCTGGTTGTTCTGCCGCAAAACGGATGGAACCCTCTTTCAGGGATTTCACCGTATAGTCCACCGGATTCATCCCGGCTTTTTCCGCTTCGCCAGCGATAGTCAGCGGGTTAGTGCCTAACTGCGGTGCAGACGGCAGCCAGCCCATGCGTTCCGCACGGACGTTAAAGTCGATCAAGTGTCCGGTATAGCGGGATTTGTCCGCCATCGGTGACAGCAACTCTTCCGCCGTGACGGTTTCATAACGCCACTGGCTGGAGTGGTTATAGAAATAAGAAGTGCTGTTCATGTGACGCGCCGGACGCTGCCAGTCAAGGGCAAACGCCAGCGGCTGCCAGCCGGTTTGCGGACGCAGTTTTTCCTGACCTACATAGTGCGCCCAGCCGCCCCCGCTCTGACCGACACAGCCGCAGAAAATCAGCATGTTGATCAGACCACGATAGTTCATATCGAGGTGATACCAGTGGTTCAGCCCCGCACCGACGATAATCATCGAACGACCGTGCGTTTTATCAGCGTTATCGGCAAATTCACGGGCGATGCGAATAATCTGGCTGCGAGAAACGCCGGTAATCTGCTCGGCCCAGGCCGGGGTATAAGCTTTCACATCGTCATAGCTGGTTGCACAGTTAACGTCGTTCAGGCCACGTTCCAGACCGTAGTTTGCCAGCGTCAGATCATAAACGGTGGTCACCAGGGCGGTGCTGCCATCAGCCAGTTGCAGGCGTTTCACCGGCAGTTTGTGCAGCAGCACGTTTTCCAGTTCCACTTTGTTGAAGTGTTCCGTGCCGTCGCCACCAAAGTACGGGAAGCCTACCTCAGCGATCTCATCCTGGCTACCCAGCAGGCTCAGTTGCAGCTCGGTTTCTTCGCCAGTTTTGCCGTCGCGCTGCTCAAGATTCCATTTGCCCTTCTCGCCCCAGCGGAAGCCAATAGAACCGTTCGGCGCAACCATTTCGCCATTGGTATTAAAGGCGACAGTTTTCCATTCCGGATTGTTTTCCTGGCCCAGCGCATCAACCAGATCAGCAGCGCGCAACATACGACCTGCAGCGTAGTAACCGTCGCGTTCTTCCAGCATCACCAGCATCGGCATGTCGGTGTAGCGACGCACATAGTCGGTGAAATACTGGCTTGGGTTGTCGAGGTGGAATTCACGCAGCATTACGTGGCCCATCGCCAGCGCCATTGCCGCATCGGTGCCCTGTTTCGGTGCCAGCCACAGATCGCACAGTTTGGCGATTTCAGCGTAGTCTGGTGTGACGGCAACAGTTTTGGTGCCTTTGTAACGCACTTCAGTAAAGAAGTGAGCATCCGGGGTACGCGTCTGCGGCACGTTTGAACCCCAGGCGATGATGTAGCTGGAGTTATACCAGTCAGCAGATTCCGGTACGTCAGTTTGCTCGCCCCAGGTTTGCGGAGACGCAGGAGGCAGGTCGCAGTACCAGTCGTAGAAGCTTAAGCAAGTACCGCCAATCAGCGAGAGATAGCGTGCACCCGATGCGTAAGAAACCATCGACATTGCCGGAATTGGCGAGAAACCAGCAACACGGTCCGGGCCGTAGTTTTTGATGGTGTAAACGTTAGATGCGGCGATCAGTTCGTTCACCTCCTGCCAGGAAGAACGAACAAATCCACCGCGTCCACGCGCCTGCTTAAAGCTTTTCGCTTTATCGGCGTCTTCAATGATAGAAGCCCATGCCTCAACCGGATCGCTATGCAGCGCCTTCGCTTCACGCCACATTTTCATCAGGCGTTTGCGCATCATCGGGTATTTCAGGCGGTTGGCACTGTAAAGATACCAGGAGTAGCTGGCACCGCGCGGGCAGCCGCGAGGTTCATGGTTTGGCAGATCCGGACGGGTACGCGGATAGTCAGTCTGCTGGGTTTCCCAGGTGACCAGACCGTTTTTGACGTAGATTTTCCAGCTGCAGGAGCCGGTGCAGTTTACCCCGTGGGTAGAGCGGACGATTTTGTCATGCTGCCAACGCTGGCGATATCCATCCTCCCAGTCACGGTTGGTATTGAGAAGCTGGCCATGCCCATCGGCAAAGGTTTCACCCTTCTGTTTGAAGTAGCGAAACCGGTCCAGGAATTTACTCATCGGTTTTCTCCTGTGGGAGCCTGTCGGCCCTCTGATAAATCGACATTGCTAATGTTTAAGGGCAAGGTAACGCTCTGAAACAGCGTGGGAATTGATAACGATCAAGAGTGATGGGGATGAAAAATAAAGTAAATTCCTAAGATACCCCTTTAGGATAATTAACAGCCACCACATAACATACTGTAAATTAAGACGTTTTATACCTGTAGTTATTTAAACTATTAAGATTTTTATGCAGATGGGTATTAAGGAGTATTCCCCATGGGTAACATATTAATGGCTCTTAATGAAATCCGGCGAAATAAACCATATAACATTAGTATGTTGTAACTAAATAACGCATAAAAAAAGCGCGACATCATGCCGCGCAAAGGATAATCAAATATTTTACTCTATATAATTCGGTTTACAGGAAGGCGGCAAGTGAATGAATCCCAGGAGCTTACTAAAGTAAGTGACTGGGGTGAATGAACGCAGCCGCAGCACATGTAACCCGAAGTATGACGAGTAACGGTTTATTTTTTAGAATGCCGACCATATACCGCCCAGGTAATCACTACGCAGGCGATATAGAAAATCAAAAATACCTTCATTGCGCCGACTGGCGAACCCGTTAATGCCAGCGAGCTACCAAACGCTTTCGGGATAAAGAAGCCACCAATCGCGCCAATCGCAGAGATGAAACCCAGCGCCGCCGCCGTGTCGGTTGCCGCTTCACGCATCGCACGTTCGTCAGAACCCCCTTCTGCTTTCACGCGATCCATTGTCAGTTTACGGAAGATCACTGAAATCATCTGGAAAGTGGAACCACTACCCAGCCCAGCTGTCAGGAACAGCGCCAGGAAGACCGCGAAGAACGCCATGAAGCTTCCGCCCTGCCCGTCAGTCGGTAAGGTCAGGAACAGCAGGCCGCTGAAAATCGCCATCAGAATAAAGTTCACCAGCGTGACACGAGTTCCGCCCAGACGGTCAGATAATGCACCACCTGCAGAACGCGCCAGCGCACCAATAAACGGCCCGAAGAAAGCGTATTGCAGAATCTGAACATCCGGGAACTGCGTTTTTGACAGCATTGCAAAGCCCGCGGAGAAGCCGATGAAGGAGCCGAAGGTTGCCAGATACAGCAGGCTCATAATCCACAGATGACCCCGTTTGAGTACCGGCAACTGCTCCTTGATGGAGGCTTTCGAGGTAGCAAGATCGTTCATGCCAAACCACGCCGCAATGGTGAAGATGGCAAGGAACGGCACCCATATCCAGGACGCATTCGCCAGATACAGCTCAGTCCCATCCGGCTGTTTGACGCCCTGGCTACCAAATACTGCGAAAATCGACAGTGATACCACCAGCGGAGCAACCAACTGCATGACGCTGACGCCCATGTTTCCCAGACCACCATTCAGACCCAGCGCGCCACCCTGCTTCTGTTTCGGAAAGAAGAAGCTGATGTTTGCCATACTGGATGCGAAGTTCGCGCCAGCAAAGCCGCATAGCAGAGAGATGATGATGAAGACGCTATAAGGCGTGGAGGTATCCTGCACGGCAAAACCCAGCCAGACGCAAGGAATAATCAGAATACCGGTGCTGAACGCCGTCCAGCGACGACCACCGAAGATAGGAACCATAAAGGAGTATGGAACACGTAATAACGCGCCAGAAACCGAAGGCAGCGCAGTCAACATAAATAGCTGATCGGTCGTAAAATTAAAACCGACTTTCGGTAAGTTCACCGCAACAGCGCTGAACAACATCCATACGCAAAACGCCAGCAGCAGACAGGGAACGGAAATCCACAGGTTGCGGCTGGCAATACGTTGACCGCGTTGTTGCCAGAACGCAGGATCTTCCGGTCGCCAATCTGTAATGACAGCTCCAGTAGCCCTTTCGGGGGCGGATGAGTGACTCATAGACACCTCTGATACTCGTTTCGATGTCTGCCACCTTAGTGTCTGGAGCTAAAGGCAATTTGATGTAAATCAAACGATAAGATAACTTTATCTATCATTGATATTTATCATTACCCATAGTGAGTACAGTGATTTCATAAAAATTATGAGATTTTTCACGGTGCTGTAAAATCCCTACCCTTACCGATGTAAAGCGACTAACCACACGGCAAATAAGGAGTAACTCTTTCCGGGTATGGGTATACTTCAGCCAATAGCCGAGAATACTGCCATTCCAGAATGTATCGTCACATTCATTAAGGTTATTGCTCATTTAAAGCCTGAAGGAAGAGGTTTACATGCTTAAACGTTGTCTCTCTCCGCTCACCCTGGTTAATCAGGTTGCGCTTATTGTGTTGCTTTCTACTGCTATTGGACTGGCAGGGATGGCGGTTTCTGGCTGGCTGGTGCAAGGCGTTCAGGGCAGCGCCCATGCGATCAACAAAGCGGGATCGCTGCGCATGCAAAGTTACCGTCTGTTGGCAGCAGTGCCATTAAGCGAGAAAGACAAGCCCTTAATTAAAGAGATGGAACAAACGGCATTTAGCGCCGAGTTGACTCGAGCAGCAGAACGAGACGGACAACTGGCGCAATTACAGGGTTTACAAGATTACTGGCGTAATGAACTGATCCCTGCACTGATGCGTGCACAAAACCGCGAAACGGTGTCAGCGGATGTCAGCCAGTTTGTTGCCGGGCTTGATCAGCTGGTATCTGGTTTTGACCGCACCACGGAAATGCGCATTGAGACAGTGGTACTGGTCCATCGGGTAATGGCGGTATTTATGGCACTTTTACTGGTGTTCACTATTATCTGGTTGCGGGCGCGACTGCTACAACCGTGGCGGCAACTGCTGGCAATGGCGAGTGCCGTCAGTCATCGCGATTTTACCCAACGCGCAAACATCAGCGGGCGCAACGAAATGGCGATGCTTGGAACTGCGTTGAACAATATGTCTGCAGAACTGGCCGAAAGTTATGCCGTACTTGAGCAGCGGGTTCAGGAGAAAACCGCCGGGCTGGAGCATAAAAATCAGATCCTCTCTTTTTTATGGCAGGCTAACCGCCGTTTGCATTCCCGCGCCCCGCTGTGTGAACGCCTGTCACCTGTACTCAACGGCTTACAGAATTTAACCCTGCTACGTGATATCGAATTGCGGGTGTATGACACTGATGATGAAGAGAATCATCAGGAGTTTACCTGCCAGCCAGATATGACTTGTGATGATAAAGGCTGCCAGCTCTGCCCGCGCGGCGTATTACCCGTTGGCGATCGCGGCACAACCCTGAAGTGGCGGCTGGCTGACTCACATACGCAGTACGGTATTTTGCTGGCGACCCTGCCGCAGGGGCGTCATCTTAGCCATGATCAACAACAACTGGTGGATACCCTGGTTGAACAACTCACCGCCACGCTGGCGCTGGATCGCCATCAGGAACGTCAGCAACAGTTGATCGTGATGGAAGAGCGTGCCACCATTGCGCGCGAACTGCATGATTCTATTGCCCAATCTCTCTCTTGCATGAAGATGCAGGTGAGTTGTTTACAGATGCAGGGCGATGCGCTGCCAGAAAGCAGCCGCGAACTGTTAAGTCAGATCCGTAACGAACTGAATGCATCCTGGGCGCAGTTGCGTGAATTGCTCACCACATTCCGCTTGCAGCTCACCGAGCCTGGATTACGTCCGGCGCTGGAGGCGAGTTGCGAAGAGTACAGCGCCAAATTTGGCTTCCCGGTGAAGCTGGATTATCAATTGCCGCCTCGCCTGGTGCCTTCGCATCAGGCAATCCACTTGTTGCAAATTGCCCGTGAGGCATTAAGTAACGCCCTCAAACATTCGCAAGCGAGTGAAGTCGTGGTGACGGTGGCGCAAAACGATAATCAGGTCAAACTGACCGTCCAGGATAACGGCTGCGGCGTGCCTGAAAATGCCATCCGCAGCAATCACTACGGCATGATAATAATGCGCGACCGTGCGCAAAGTTTACGAGGCGATTGCCGCGTCCGCCGTCGTGAATCAGGTGGCACCGAAGTGGTGGTCACCTTTATTCCCGAAAAAACTTTCACAGACGTCCAAGGAGATACCCATGAGTAATCAGGAACCGGCTACTATCCTGCTGATTGACGATCACCCGATGCTGCGAACTGGCGTAAAACAGCTTATCAGTATGGCACCAGATATCACCGTGGTTGGCGAAGCGAGTAATGGCGAACAGGGTATTGAACTGGCGGAGTCTCTTGATCCCGATCTGATCCTGTTAGATCTCAATATGCCCGGCATGAACGGTCTGGAAACGCTGGATAAACTGCGCGAAAAGTCCCTCTCAGGGCGCATTGTGGTATTCAGCGTCTCTAACCATGAAGAAGATGTGGTCACCGCACTGAAACGCGGCGCGGATGGCTATCTGTTAAAAGATATGGAACCGGAAGATCTGCTGAAAGCATTGCATCAGGCAGCTGCTGGCGAAATGGTATTAAGCGAAGCATTAACGCCTGTTCTGGCCGCCAGCTTGCGCGCTAACCGTGCCACTACTGAGCGCGATGTTAACCAGTTAACCCCACGCGAGCGCGATATTCTCAAGCTGATTGCCCAGGGTTTGCCGAACAAGATGATTGCCCGCCGCCTGGATATCACCGAAAGCACAGTAAAAGTGCACGTCAAGCACATGCTGAAGAAAATGAAGCTCAAGTCTCGCGTGGAAGCAGCGGTATGGGTGCATCAGGAGCGCATTTTCTGATTACGGTTCCCAGCGCAGTTCGTCGTTTGACAATGCGTCGAACGGTTCGACAAGCGTTAGCGTGATCTCATTGGAGGAGACACGCTGCCCCTGGTTATCTTCCACCACCACCGACAATCGCCAGTGATTGCTCGCCCCTTCCCCGTTCTGCCAGTCAGGCATGATCAGCGTCCAGCCCTCCGCGCTGTTGGCTTGTGCGCCTGGCGTCAAACTTAATATCTGCGTATCGCCCTGCCAAATCAGTTGCCGAATACCGTAACGACTGCGGATTTGTAATTTCAGCGGCACTGTTTCGCCAGGTTTTAGATCCCACGGCGGTGTCGCCAGAAACACCGTTAACGTTTTTCGCTGTCGGTACTCAAGAGTCGGTAGATTATTTCGCTGCGGATTATCATAGCGACTACCACGTAACGACTGACTTTCGGCAACCTCGCCCGCAGAAAGTTGTTTTTTGAGCGGTACACCAAAGCGGTAATTAAGATTCAGCCCGAGGTTATTTTGATTCTCGCCACTTTCACCCTGTTTATGCTGGGCCGTCACAGTGACTAATGGCACAGGGGTGTAATTTAATCCCAGACTCAACGCGACGGGATTGTGATAACCCGTACCAGAGTTAAACAAATCAACACGATCACCAAAATACTGTTCTACGCTGACACTGGTATTGAGGTGTTGATAGAACGGCATGCGCATCCGGGCTGTCAGGTCGTACCCGCGCGCCATCCGTTGTTCCTGCGTGGCTGTCTGTTCATGCCATGCAGCAAATGGCTGATAAAAGTTTGCCGATAGTCGCAAATATTCGCCCCACGCTTCGGCACCAAAGCCCGCTCGCTGAAGATTTTCGTCCAGCAAGTTGTCATAAAAAGTGTTATAACCCACCAGCCAGTTGCCGCGCGCCCAGCGTTGCCCAACGCCCACATTGCTCACCAACCCATCATCCTGCTGAGTAAGACCAAGCTGGCTCCAGGTGAGATAACGATCATTATCTTGTAACGGCACAAACCAGCTTCCACGACTGCCGGTAAAATGACCTTCGTTATCCACTTTGACATCAACACTGGCATTTCCCCACGGTGATAGCCAGGACTCTACGTGCTGATTAACCTGTTGACTAAGCGCGTCGCGGACTTTTCCCAATGCGAAAGCTTTTGCCTGCTCGCCAGTATCCAGCCCGTTATCATTCATACTGGTTTCGCCGAAATCTTTCACAATTTCAGCAAAGTGTTTTTCCCCATCATGATTTTCAGGTGCCATGCCTAAATCCGGCAGACCATCATTGTTATTATCAAAGGGATTTGCCGCTTTTTGCTCGAAGGTAGATTGTGCGTTAGCTGTACCGCCTGCCGCCAGCAAGAGTAAATAAAACGAAATAATGCGAGGAACGAAACGGCTCAAAACGTCGGTAACTTCCGGTAAAAAATGAAAAACCATAGCCTTTAAGAATAACGATTACTGGCAACTTTTGTCGTATTTTCTCGCGCTTTCAGGAAAATCCTTAAAAATGTGACCGATTGGTCAGACGCTGCAGAAGCAGTAAGATAGAAGATGAGTGTCTAATTCCCTGAATACAGGAGTAAATAATGCAAAAAATCGTGATCGTTGCCAATGGCGCACCTTACGGGAGCGAATCCTTGTTTAACAGCTTGCGGCTGGCCATTGCGTTACGAGAGCAGGAGAGCAATCTGGATCTGCGTCTGTTCCTCATGTCTGATGCGGTCACAGCCGGGTTGCGCGGGCAAAAACCAGGGGAAGGCTACAACATTCAGCAAATGCTGGAGATCCTTACCGCTCAGAATGTACCGGTGAAATTGTGCAAAACCTGTACCGACGGGCGCGGGATTAGCACACTTCCTCTTATTGATGGGGTGGAAATCGGTACTCTTGTGGAACTGGCGCAATGGACGCTGTCAGCCGATAAAGTGCTCACATTTTAATGTTTGAGGGGGCGTCTGACGCCCCACTATGAGGGAAGTTTACTCAGGCGAATCCCGGCCGTAACACACCATCCGGATAATTCTCCGCCAGCAGTTTTTTTACCGATACCAGCAAATCATTCAGCCCATCGTCCTGCATTCCCAGTTTGATAAGCTCCTGTTCCAGTGAAAACAGGTATTGTGCGTTGGTTCCCAGCGGACCGCTCGCCGCCGCAATCAACGGCGCGATGACCTGAGCGCGAGTGTCAGATTCATATTCTGGATGTCGCGGGTCCATAATAAACACAATGGCGTTTACTGTGCATCCATCATCAAGATCAAGCTGACACCAGGTTGGCAGATAACAGCCGGTAATCATCTCGCGCTTCCACAACAGGGTTAGTTCCTGCTCCAGCGTCTCTTCTGGCAGTCGATAGGCGACGCCTGTAGTGCGTCCGCCCTCTTTCAGTGCAAGCATCCGTCCCGGCTGGTGCGCAGTCCCGCGCCCGGCGGTCAGGCGCAGGCAAAACGCGCGATGCCATCCAACCAGTGTACCGGTGCACGACTCGGTAAACTCCAGTGCCGGATTCCACATCAACGATCCATAACCGAAGATCCACACCGGTCCCTCATCAGGTCGACAAGCCAGCGTCGCCGCCAGCGAAGCCGCCCGTTGCTCTGCTGACCATAAGAGTGATTCTTCAATGGCACCAAATGCCGTTTTACAATCGGCATTCATCAAGAAATCACGCGTTATCACCTTACACCTCCGCCACTGCATACTTCCCTGCGACAACTTTTTGGTGTCTTCCGGACATTTTTACTGCTCATTTTGAAACCACTAACGGGACAATATGCAATCCACGGACCACTTGCAAGGCAACACCGCACGAATAGCTTTAACTAAGCTACCGGTTTTACGATTTTTTATGCCATTTATCATCATCCCCTTTGGCATATTCATGCTTCACAGCAGCCCAGGCCACTTTATGCGCGGTTTCTTCGCGACTGGCGTCATCACGCCGATCCTCTTTATCTTTATATTGATCCCATGCGCTGTTGAACGCTTCTTTATAGATATCCTGGGCATGAGACGGTAGAACGTGCTTTACGCTTTCCGGCAGATCGCTTTTCGTTTTATACGGCATCGTTGACTCCTTTTACAAAGTTGAACATTAAGTGTGGTCAACAATATCTACTCTTGCCAAAACATAAGAATTTTCATGTCAGACTGTTCTTAAGAAACGCTAAAACAAACATTGTCTAAACGTAATACTTATTTTTATGTCCCAATGAGTAAAAAATCGACAGTGGGGTAAAAATTCGTAAAATGTTACCGATATCCAGACACTTTCTGTTATTTTTCCTACCTATTTTTTACATTTTCGATAAATTCATCTGCAAAGGGATAACCATAATGTCAAATGCTCAAGAGGCGGTAAAAACCCGCCACAAGGAGACTTCGCTTATTTTCCCGGTTCTGGCGCTGGTAGTGCTGTTCCTGTGGGGAAGCAGCCAGACACTACCAGTGGTCATTGCCATCAATCTTCTTGCGCTTATTGGTATTTTAAGTAGCGCCTTTAGTGTTGTCCGTCATGCGGACGTATTAGCCCATCGCCTGGGAGAACCTTACGGTTCGCTTATTCTTAGCCTTTCAGTGGTTATTCTTGAAGTCAGTTTGATTTCAGCTTTAATGGCAACCGGCGACGCCGCGCCAACGCTAATGCGTGATACGCTCTATTCAATCATTATGATTGTTACCGGTGGGCTGGTTGGCTTTTCATTATTGTTGGGCGGTCGTAAGTTTGCCACCCAATATATGAATCTGTTTGGTATCAAGCAGTATTTAATTGCGCTGTTCCCCCTGGCGATAATCGTACTGGTATTTCCAATGGCTCTGCCTGCGGCGAATTTTTCAACCGGTCAGGCGTTACTGGTAGCATTAATTTCTGCGGCAATGTATGGCGTATTTTTGCTGATCCAGACCAAAACGCATCAAAGTTTGTTTGTCTACGAGCACGAAGATGACAGTGATGACGACGACCCGCATCACGGTAAACCGTCTGCCCATAGCAGCGTGTGGCATGCTATCTGGTTGATTATCCATCTGATTGCCGTTATTGCAGTCACCAAAATGAATGCCAGCCCGCTGGAGACATTGCTCGACAGCATGAATGCCCCTGTCGCCTTTACTGGCTTCCTGGTGGCTCTGTTGATTCTGTCGCCGGAAGGTTTAGGTGCGTTAAAAGCAGTGTTGAACAACCAGGTCCAGCGCGCGATGAATCTGTTCTTTGGTTCAGTGTTAGCAACCATTTCGCTTACCGTACCTGTCGTCACGCTAATTGCCTTTATGACGGGTAACGAATTACAGTTTGCACTTGGTGCGCCAGAAATGGTGGTGATGGTGGCCTCTTTAGTGCTGTGCCATATCTCCTTCTCCACCGGACGTACTAACGTGCTCAATGGCGCAGCGCATCTGGCACTGTTTGCCGCCTATTTGATGACGATATTTGCCTGACAGTTATATCTCCTCCGATGACGGAAATCGGGGGAGATAAGATAAATTCCTGCTTATTGTATTTCTTCATACTACCTGGACAGCTCGTTAATCAGAATTGCGAGCCTGTACCACAACCTGCACGAAACCACTGCAACAGCTGTTGAAAAGCCGGAATGTACTCTTTATTGCAAACATTTCAGGGATGAAGTGAAGATGAATTGAGACGTAGTATCCACACCAAGCCGGAATTATCCGGTGAGGCGCAATGTTGCGGGGGCTTTATCCCTGGTGGCATTGGTTGCTGGAAAGAGAAAACCCCCGCACGTTGAGAGGTAAAACCTGACAACAAAACGGGGGCTAATCTTGAAACCAGACACTTCAAGAATAGCCGCAAAATGTTGTCATTACAACAAGGCGGCTATATGACGCTCGCGCAGTTTGCCATGACTTTCTGGCACGACCTGGCAGCACCGATCCTGGCGGGGATTATTACCGCAGCGATTGTCAGCTGGTGGCGTAACCGGAAGTAAGGTGAAAACGGGCGTCAGGCTGCCGTGATGGCAATATGCGCCCGAAACCGGCCGCAGGGGTAACAGCCTGCGGCCTTTTTTGTATCCGGCACCCATAAAAAAGTCTTAACGCACAACGCTAAGACTTTATTTTTCAAACAAAAAGATTACTTGCTGGTATCCAGTTCTTCGAAACCTTTCACCAGATCATCAATCGCTTTCATCTGCTTGAGGAACGGTTCCAGTTTAGCCAGCGGCAGCGCGGATGGACCATCACATTTCGCATGTTCCGGATCCGGATGCGCTTCAATAAACAGCCCCGCCAGACCTACCGCCATACCGGCTCGTGCCAGCTCAGCCACCTGAGCACGACGACCACCGGAAGCTGCGCCAAACGGATCGCGGCATTGCAGTGCGTGGGTCACGTCGAAAATCACCGGCGAGTTACCAGACACTTTCTTCATAATGCTGAAGCCCAGCATATCGACAACCAGGTTGTCATAGCCGAAGTTAGCACCGCGATCGCAAAGAATCACTTTTTCGTTGCCGCCTTCTTTGAATTTATCAACGATATTACCCATCTGTCCCGGGCTGACAAACTGTGGTTTCTTGACGTTAATTACCGCACCGGTTTTCGCCATGGCTTCAACCAGGTCAGTCTGGCGAGCAAGAAACGCCGGCAACTGAATCACATCCACGACATCAGCAACGGGCTGTGCCTGACTTGGTTCGTGAACGTCGGTGATAATTTTCACGCCAAAAGTCTGCTTCAACTCCTGGAAGATTTTCATCCCTTCTTCCAGGCCCGGTCCACGATAAGAGTGGATGGAGGAGCGGTTGGCTTTGTCAAAAGAGGCTTTGAACACGTAAGGGATACCCAGTTTCTGGGTCACAGTTACGTAGTGCTCGCAAATGCGCATCGCCAGATCGCGAGATTCCAGCACGTTCATACCGCCAAACAGTACGAACGGCAGGTCATTTGCTACGTTGATGTCGCCAATGCTAACCACTTTTTGTTTCATAGGATCGCCTTAATCTTGAGTAAAATGTCGATTAATTAATGCAGCACAATATGTTTATGCGCGATGTTATTTATTTGCGCACGGATCATTTCGCTGATCGGGTCTTCCGGACACTGTTCAACGAAATAACTTAAATCGTTCAACGCAACGTGTTCGCAATCCAGTTGCGCATAAATCAACCCGCGATCGCGAATTTCATAGGGATCTTCAGGGTTGAATTGTAATAAAGCTTCGCTGGTGCGTAACGCCAGCTCCATCTGATTTTCTTCCATCAACGAGGCTTTGAGTGTATCCAGCAATTTGCGGATTACCTCAATGTTATCAGCTTCATCAAGGTCTTCATAAAACAGTTCCGCCGACGGGCTGATATTTCCCTTTAACCATACGTCCAGCATATGTTCGCTTAACGATTCACCGTTAAAAGGATTAATCAGCCAAATTTCGCCATCCGGACATTCAATGCGCAATATCAGCTGCGTAGGGAAAATCACCGGCAGCAGCGGCAAATCGAGACGATTCGCGACCCATAATAAAACCGCACCTAATGATACCGCACTGCCCTGTCGATTCTTTAACACCTGGTCCAGCCATAATGCATCGGAAAGACGATAAACGCCGCGTGAGGCTTTAAATCCCCAGTCGCCGTAAAACAGCGCGATCAGTTTTTCCAGCTGCTCTTCTAAAGGCAGAAGCTGGCTGATTTCTTCCTTCGCCAGACTAACGAGACGCTCCAGTTCGTCGTAAACATCTTGCGAGGGAAAATCGCGGCGGATTGCTTCGCAAGCCAGGATCATGCCTTCGCACAATGGCGCTTTATTAAATTCGAAATCAGCTAACGATCTCATGACTTACCCCAGTAACGGTACTTTTGTGGTGGCGAGTTTAATGATGATGTACAGAACCACCAACGCCAGCGGGAAGGCAAAAATGCGCGCCTGCTGACTGTGCATACGACGATAATCGAGTGCAATAAAACCCAAAACGATATAAATGATAACTCCAAACAGCTTTTCAGTCAGCCACTGTGCCTGCCCGGAAAATGGCAGGATGTGCGCTTTAGCCATCAACGCAATGCCGCTTAACAATAACAGCGTATCGACAACCGGCGGCACAATGCGCGTCCAGCGAGCAAATGCCTGTGGATGCTTCTGATAACGTAGCCAGAAACGTAAGGTTAATAGCCCAACAGAAAGCGCGATACTAATAAGATGAACACTAAGCAGTGTAGAAAAACTTGTCATTGATAATAGCGGCCGAGCGTTACGCGCTCGTTATCACCATAGTCACGGCAGGTTTCGACGTCATGATACCCCGCGAGGATAAATGCTTGTCGCACCGCTTCGCCCTGCTGCCAGCCATGTTCCAGAAGCAGAAAGCCGCCGGATACCAGCGCGTTACGCGACTGTTCGATGATATGCACGATGTCTGCCATTCCACTGTCTGCCGCAACCAGCGCAGTGAGCGGCTCAAAGCGGACATCGCCTTGTTGAAGATGTGGGTCCTGCTCGTCAATATACGGCGGATTGCTGACAATCATCGTAAACTGCTGCCCGGCCAGCGCACTAAACCAGTCGCTTTGCAGAATGCGGATATTTTTGATCGCCAGATGCTGGGCATTACGTTGTGCCAGAGCGACAGCATCGGGCATACGATCTACAGCGGTAATTTCGCAGTCCGGGCGCTCGCTAGCCAGCGCAAGCGCAATCGCCCCGGTACCCGTCCCGAGATCGAGAATACGGCAAGGTTGTTCAGGCAACCGCGCCAGTGCCTGCTCCACCAGACACTCCGTATCCGGGCGCGGAATTAAGGTCGCTGGCGAAACAAATAACGGCAACGACCAGAATTCTCGCACCCCGGTTAAATGAGCAATGGGTTCACCATCGCGACGACGTGTCAGTAGCGCATCAAGTTGCTGACATTGTTCGTCAGTCAGCTGCGTTTCACCAAAGGCGAGGATAAAAGTACGCCCTTTGCCGGTAACATGTTCCAGCAGGATTTCAGCATCACGCCGCGGGCTTTCGCTCGCCTGAAGTTGGCTTATTGCTTCACGTAACCAGTGTTGATATTCCATTATTCCTGCTCGGACAACGCCGCCAGTTGGTCGGCCTGATGTTCCTGGATAATCGGTTCAATCAGCATATCCAGCTTACCTTCCATCACTTCATCCAGGCGGTAGAGCGTCAGGTTGATGCGGTGATCGGTAACGCGCCCCTGTGGGAAGTTGTAAGTACGGTTACGGTCGCTGCGATCGCCACTCCCCAGCAGGTTACGACGGGTAGACGCTTCGGCCTGTTGACGTTTTGCCATTTCAGCAGCGTGGATGCGAGCACCGAGTACAGAAAGTGCTTTAGCTTTGTTTTTATGTTGTGAACGTTCGTCCTGACATTCAACAACAATCCCGGTCGGCAAGTGAGTAATACGAATTGCCGAATCGGTGGTGTTAACGTGCTGACCACCCGCCCCTGACGAGCGGAAAGTATCAATGCGTAAATCTGCTGGGTTGATGTCCGGCAGTTCTGCGTCAGGCAGCTCTGGCATTACCGCAACGGTACAAGCAGAAGTATGAATACGCCCCTGCGATTCCGTAGCAGGAACACGCTGCACGCGATGACCGCCAGATTCAAATTTCAGACGACCATACACACCATCACCGCTAATTTTGGCGATGATCTCTTTATAACCACCATGTTCACCCTCGCTGGCGCTCATGATTTCTACCCGCCAGCGGCGGGCTTCGGCATAACGGCTGTACATACGGAACAGATCGCCTGCGAACAGCGCCGCTTCGTCGCCGCCGGTTCCGGCACGGACTTCGAGGAAGGCGTTACGTTCGTCATCAGGATCTTTTGGTAGTAACAGAACCTGTAATTGCTGTTCCAGTTGCTCGCTTTTTTCTTTAGCTTCGCGCAGTTCATCCTGCGCCATCTCACGCATTTCAGGATCATCGAGCATCATCTGTGCGGTTTCGATATCTTCCTGAACCTGTTGCCAGTCGGTAAAACAGCGCGAAACATCACTTAACTGCGCATATTCGCGTGATAATGCGCGAAAACGTTCCTGGTCGGCGATAGTTTGCGCGTCACCCAGCAACGCCTGAACTTCTTCATGGCGTTCATGCAGGGCTTCCAGTTTGGCAACGATAGAAGGCTTCATAGGCGTAAATGCACCCTGTAAAAAAAGAAAATGATGTACTGCTACTCCAGCCCGAGGCTGTCGCGCAGAATATTCAGGCGTTCGTTATCCCCGTCACGGGCGGCCTGTTGAAGTGATTTCGTTGGCGCATGGATCAAGCGGTTAGTCAGTTTCCATGCCAGATCCTGCATAATGGCTTGCGCGTCGCCGCCCTGCTCAAGGGCCGCTAACGCTTTGGCGGTTAACTCATCGCGAACTTGCTCTGCCTGGCTGCGATACTCGCGAATGGTTTCGCTGGCGCTTTGTGCTCGCAGCCACGCCATAAATTCGCTGGTTTCCTGAGCGACAATAGTTTCCGCCTCAACCGCTGCGGCTTTACGCTGCGCCAGGTTGTGCGAAATGATGCTTTGCAGATCGTCCACGCTATAAAGATAAGCATTCGCCAGTTTGCCAACTTCCGGCTCAACATCGCGCGGAACGGCAATATCCACCAACAGCATTGGTTGGTTGCGACGGCTTTTTAATGCGCGCTCCACCATGCCTTTCCCGATAATCGGTAACGGGCTGGCGGTGGAACTGATGATGATATCGGCTTCGCGCAGACGTTCGTCGATCTCACTCAGGGCAATCACTTCCGCGCCAACTTCATCTGCCAGTATTTGGGCACGTTCGCGAGTGCGGTTGGCGATAATCATCTTCTGTACTTTATGTTCGCGCAGATGACGCGCTACCAGCTCGATGGTTTCGCCCGCGCCTACCAGCAACACTGTGACCGTAGAGAGCGATTCAAAGATCTGCCGCGCCAGCGTACAAGCCGCAAAAGCGACAGACACAGCGCTGGCACCGATATCTGTTTCAGTGCGAACGCGTTTCGCTACAGAGAAAGATTTCTGGAACATGCGTTCCAGTTCGCTGGCCTTCATATGGCCTTTTTGCGAATCGGCAAACGCTTTTTTAACCTGACCGAGGATCTGCGGCTCCCCAAGAACCAATGAATCCAGGCCGCTGGCAACACGCATTAAATGGCTAACCGCGTCGTTATCCTGATGCCAGTAGAGGCTTTTACGCAGATCTTCTTCATTAAGATTGTGATAATCGCAAAGCCAGCGGATTAACGCCTCTTGCAGGTTATCCTGCTCTTCAACGCTAAGATAAAGTTCCGTGCGGTTGCACGTCGACAGCACCACGCCGCCCTGCACCATCGGCTGCGCAAGCAGGCTGTCAAGCGCCTGATCGAGCTTATCCGGCGAAAACGATACACGTTCTCGCAGCGATACAGGTGCCGTTTTATGGTTGATACCGAGTGCTAAAAGGGTCATGTCTGCGGGAAATAATACCAACGTTGATAGGGTTAGTCTGCTTGCATCATACAGGATGCGTAAGATCAATAAAAGAGAGCGCCCCCTTTTGGAGTAATTGCCGAAAGCCGTTAGATTCTGGCAATTAAGACAACTTGAACATAGACGATAGCGGACGGTAACGCTAGCATTAAGGGTTATAACTGCAACGTATCTCAAGGACTTGTCATCACTATGCCCCTGCCCGATTTTCGTCTTATCCGCCTGCTACCGCTGGCTGCTCTTGTGCTCACTGCCTGTTCCGTTACCACGCCCAAAGGTCCTGGCAAAAGCCCGGATTCGCCACAATGGCGTCAGCATCAGCAAGACGTGCGCAATCTTAATCAGTATCAGACTCGCGGCGCGTTCGCTTATATTTCTGACCAACAAAAAGTGTACGCCCGCTTTTTCTGGCAGCAAACCGGCCAGGATCGCTACCGTCTGCTGCTCACTAACCCATTGGGCAGCACGGAACTGGAGCTGAATGCTCAACCGGGTAACGTGCAGTTAGTCGACAATAAAGGTCAGCGTTATACCGCCGATGACGCCGAAGAGATGATTGGCAAATTGACCGGAATGCCAATTCCGCTCAACAGCTTGCGCCAGTGGATTTTAGGTTTACCGGGTGATGCAACCGACTACAAACTGGACGACCAGTACCGCCTGAGCGAAATTACCTACAGCCAGAATGGCAAAAACTGGAAGGTTGTTTATGGTGGTTATGACACCAAAACGCAACCTGCGATGCCAGCCAATATGGAACTCACCGACGGTGGTCAACGCATCAAGTTAAAAATGGATAACTGGATAGTGAAATAATGCGGACACAGTGGCCCTCTCCGGCAAAACTTAATCTGTTTTTATACATTACCGGTCAGCGTGCGGATGGTTACCACACGCTGCAAACGCTGTTTCAGTTTCTTGATTACGGCGACACCATCAGCATTGAGCTTCGTGACGATGGGGATATTCGTCTGTTAACGCCCGTTGAAGGCGTGGAACATGAAGATAACCTGATCGTTCGCGCAGCGCGGTTGTTGATGAAAACTGCGGCAGACAGCGGGCGTCTTCCGACGGGAAGCGGTGCGGATATCAGCATTGATAAGCGTTTGCCGATGGGCGGCGGTCTCGGCGGTGGTTCATCCAATGCCGCGACGGTCCTGGTGGCATTAAATCATCTCTGGCAATGCGGGCTAAGCATGGATGAGCTGGCGGAAATGGGGCTGACGCTGGGCGCAGATGTTCCTGTCTTTGTTCGGGGGCATGCCGCGTTTGCCGAAGGCGTTGGTGAAATACTAACGCCGGTGGATCCGCCAGAGAAGTGGTATCTGGTGGCGCACCCTGGTGTAAGTATTCCGACTCCGGTGATTTTTAAAGATCCTGAACTCCCGCGCAATACGCCAAAAAGGTCAATAGAAACGTTGCTAAAATGTGAATTCAGCAATGATTGCGAGGTTATCGCAAGAAAACGTTTTCGCGAGGTTGATGCGGTGCTTTCCTGGCTGTTAGAATACGCCCCGTCGCGCCTGACTGGGACAGGGGCCTGTGTCTTTGCTGAATTTGATACAGAGTCTGAAGCCCGCCAGGTGCTAGAGCAAGCCCCGGAATGGCTCAATGGCTTTGTGGCGAAAGGCGTTAATCTTTCCCCATTGCACAGAGCCATGCTTTAAGCCGGGCAAGCTGAGTTTCGGTGACAACGTCACCTTGTTCCAGACGTTGCATCGCGCTCTTTAATACACCGCCTGGAAAGGATCATGCCTGGCCCGCACAGTTTTCGGCAGATTCTTTCCACCAATGGACGCATGCCTGAGGTTCTTCTCGTGCCTGATATGAAGCTTTTTGCTGGTAACGCCACCCCGGAACTAGCACAACGTATTGCCAACCGCCTGTACACTTCACTCGGCGACGCCGCTGTAGGTCGCTTTAGCGATGGCGAAGTCAGCGTACAAATTAATGAAAATGTACGCGGTGGTGATATTTTCATCATCCAGTCCACTTGTGCCCCTACTAACGACAACCTGATGGAATTAGTCGTTATGGTTGATGCCCTGCGTCGTGCTTCCGCAGGTCGTATCACCGCTGTTATCCCCTACTTTGGCTATGCGCGCCAGGACCGTCGCGTCCGTTCCGCTCGTGTACCAATCACTGCGAAAGTGGTTGCAGACTTCCTCTCCAGCGTCGGTGTTGACCGTGTGCTGACAGTGGATCTGCACGCTGAACAGATTCAGGGTTTCTTCGACGTTCCGGTTGATAACGTATTTGGTAGCCCGATCCTGCTGGAAGACATGCTGCAGCTGAATCTGGATAACCCAATTGTGGTTTCTCCGGACATCGGCGGCGTTGTGCGTGCCCGCGCTATCGCTAAGCTGCTGAACGATACCGATATGGCAATCATCGACAAACGTCGTCCGCGTGCGAACGTTTCACAGGTGATGCATATCATCGGTGACGTTGCAGGTCGTGACTGCGTACTGGTCGATGATATGATCGACACTGGCGGTACGCTGTGTAAAGCTGCTGAAGCTCTGAAAGAACGTGGTGCTAAACGTGTATTTGCGTACGCGACTCACCCGATCTTCTCTGGCAACGCGGCGAACAACCTGCGTAACTCTGTAATTGATGAAGTCGTTGTCTGCGATACCATTCCGCTGAGCGATGAAATCAAATCACTGCCGAACGTGCGTACTCTGACCCTGTCAGGTATGCTGGCCGAAGCGATTCGTCGTATCAGCAACGAAGAATCGATCTCTGCCATGTTCGAACACTAATCGAACCCGGCTCAAAGACCCGCTGCGGCGGGTTTTTTTGTCTGTAATATCCATTTGTATGACCTATGCCTCCTTCACCTGCCATTTAGTTGACAGATGATGCGCTCACGGATGAAACATTATTGTGAACAAAATATTTTCCTCACATGTGATGCCTTTCCGCGCTCTGATCGACGCTTGCTGGAAAGAAAAATATACTGCCGCACGGTTTACCCGTGACCTGATTGCCGGGATAACCGTCGGGATTATTGCTATCCCGCTGGCGATGGCGTTGGCTATTGGTAGTGGTGTGGCACCCCAGTACGGTTTATATACCGCAGCTGTTGCGGGGATTGTCATTGCTCTGACGGGTGGGTCACGCTTTAGCGTTTCCGGTCCGACTGCGGCATTTGTGGTAATTCTCTATCCCGTGTCGCAACAGTTTGGACTGGCAGGACTGCTGGTTGCGACCTTGCTGTCGGGGATCTTTTTGATTCTGATGGGTCTGGCACGCTTTGGTCGCCTGATTGAGTATATTCCGGTTTCCGTCACCTTAGGTTTCACCTCGGGTATCGGGATCACCATCGGTACCATGCAGATTAAAGATTTTCTCGGTCTGCAAATGGCCCATGTCCCGGAACATTATCTACAAAAAGTCGGCGCATTATTTATGGCGCTGCCGACCATTAATGTGGGTGATGCTGCCATTGGCATTGTGACGCTAGGTATTCTTGTTTTTTGGCCGCGTCTGGGCATTCGTTTACCCGGTCACCTTCCGGCCTTGCTGGCTGGTTGCGCGGTGATGGGGATTGTTAACCTGCTCGGCGGACATGTTGCTACCATCGGTTCGCAATTCCACTACGTCCTGGCCGATGGTTCTCAGGGTAACGGTATTCCGCAACTGCTGCCGCAACTGGTGCTGCCGTGGGATCTGCCTAATTCAGAATTCACGCTAACCTGGGATTCTATTCGCACACTGCTGCCTGCGGCATTCTCAATGGCAATGCTCGGCGCAATCGAATCTCTGCTCTGCGCCGTGGTACTGGATGGTATGACCGGGACGAAACACAAGGCGAACAGCGAACTGGTTGGACAGGGACTGGGGAATATTATCGCTCCGTTCTTTGGTGGTATTACCGCTACAGCTGCCATCGCGCGTTCTGCCGCTAACGTCCGTGCCGGGGCAACTTCCCCTATCTCGGCGGTGATCCACTCTATTCTGGTTATTCTTGCCCTGCTGGTACTGGCACCGCTGCTCTCCTGGCTGCCGCTTTCCGCTATGGCAGCCCTGCTGTTGATGGTGGCGTGGAACATGAGTGAAGCGCATAAAGTGGTCGACTTGCTGCGTCATGCACCGAAAGATGACATCATTGTCATGCTGCTGTGCATGTCGCTGACCGTGCTGTTTGATATGGTTATTGCCATCAGCGTGGGGATCGTGCTGGCATCGCTGCTGTTTATGCGTCGTATCGCACGTATGACTCGCCTGGCACCGGTAGTCGTAGATGTTCCAGACGATGTTCTGGTACTGCGCGTTATTGGCCCGCTGTTTTTTGCTGCTGCTGAAGGCTTGTTCACGGACCTGGAGTCACGTCTTGAAGGCAAACGGATTGTGATTCTGAAGTGGGATGCCGTTCCGGTACTTGATGCTGGTGGTCTTGATGCGTTCCAGCGTTTTGTGAAGCGTCTGCCCGAGGGATGTGAACTGCGCGTGTGCAACGTGGAATTCCAGCCACTGCGCACTATGGCTCGCGCAGGCATTCAACCGATCCCGGGACGCCTCGCGTTCTTCCCGAATCGTCGCGCGGCGATGGCGGATTTATAAGTACGAGATTGACCAGTCAGCGCAAACTGACTGGTCAGCAAACTGCATTATTTGTTAGCTATGACGGCGATTATCGCTACGGCGGCAACGTTTGTCATAGTGACGAACCCACCAGTAACGGTCGCACACCTGTTCATGCCCGCCAACACGGGCACCCGCCAGCCAGAGAATGGCACCGACGAAAATACTTAGCACTGCACCATGTGCGAAATACTGGGGCATATTAAACTGTGGTAACTGGTTGAGGATTGAATACCCCACGCCGACCACCATTACCACCAGACCCAACCCCATGAGCACGTTACCGAGTAACGAAGCGTTTTTGCGTTTCATATGTCACCTCCGGAACTTTCTGGGTTGTAACAGGGAATACCCCTCTTCCTTATGTGTAAAGTATAGACAACACCCAGTGGGTTATGTGCGGGCGTGATCACAATTACAACCCTTATTTCAACAAAACTTTACAAATAAACGCCTGAACACCTTGACTTTCTAATAGTCCACTCAGGCAATTATTACGTTATCTGCATTTGATACGCAGTTTTTTGTCAAGCGGGGCCGCAACCAGTAAACTACGCGCCAGTTATGTACACACTCAGGACAAAAAAACGTGACGATTAAATTGATTGTCGGCCTGGCGAACCCCGGTGCTGAATACGCCGCAACGCGACATAATGCTGGTGCCTGGTTCGTTGACTTACTGGCAGAGCGTTTGCGCGCTCCGCTGCGCGAAGAGGCTAAATTCTTTGGTTATACTTCGCGAGTCACTCTTGGAGGCGAAGATGTCCGCCTGTTAGTCCCGACTACATTTATGAATCTCAGCGGCAAAGCCGTTGCGGCGATGGCCAGTTTTTTCCGCATTAATCCGGACGAAATTCTGGTGGCCCACGACGAACTGGATCTGCCTCCTGGCGTCGCCAAATTTAAATTGGGCGGTGGCCATGGTGGTCACAATGGACTGAAAGACATCATCAGTAAATTGGGTAATAACCCTAACTTTCACCGTTTACGCATCGGAATCGGTCATCCGGGCGATAAAAATAAAGTTGTCGGTTTTGTGTTAGGCAAACCGCCTGTTAGTGAACAGAAGTTAATTGATGAAGCCATTGACGAAGCGGCGCGTTGTACTGAAATGTGGTTTACAGATGGCTTGACCAAAGCAACGAACCGATTGCACGCCTTTAAAGCGCAATAAGTCGTTGTCTGCGGCATTTTTGCCGAGTGCCGTGTATAATAGGCAAAGTTATTTCCATTTCTGCAATCTGTTAGCAATAACAGGTTGATTATTAAGATATTAAGGTGATTTAAATCATGGGATTCAAATGCGGTATCGTCGGTTTGCCCAACGTCGGGAAATCTACCCTGTTCAACGCGCTGACCAAAGCCGGTATTGAAGCGGCCAACTTTCCATTCTGCACCATTGAGCCGAACACAGGCGTCGTACCAATGCCTGATCCTCGCCTGGATCAACTGGCTGAAATCGTAAAACCGCAGCGTACGCTTCCCACGACCATGGAATTTGTCGATATCGCCGGTCTGGTAAAAGGCGCATCGAAAGGCGAAGGTCTGGGTAACCAGTTCCTGACCAACATCCGTGAAACCGAAGCGATCGGTCACGTTGTTCGCTGCTTTGAAAATGACAACATCATTCACGTTTCCGGCAAAGTTAACCCGGCTGACGATATTGAAGTTATCAACACCGAACTGGCGCTGGCAGACCTCGACACCTGCGAACGTGCGATTCATCGCGTACAGAAGAAAGCCAAAGGTGGCGATAAAGACGCGAAAGCTGAGCTGGCGGTCCTGGAAAAATGCCTGCCCCAGTTGGAAAATGCAGGTATGCTGCGCGCGCTGGATTTAAGCGCTGAAGAGAAAGCGGCTATTCGTTACCTGAGCTTCCTGACGCTGAAACCAACAATGTACATCGCCAACGTCAACGAAGACGGTTTTGAAAACAACCCATATCTTGACCAGGTGCGTGAAATCGCGGCGAAAGAAGGTTCTGTTGTGGTTCCGGTTTGTGCTGCTGTTGAAGCAGACATTGCCGAACTGGACGACGAAGAACGTGACGAGTTTATGCAGGAGCTTGGGCTGGAAGAGCCGGGCCTGAACCGTGTGATCCGTGCCGGTTATAAACTGCTGAACCTGCAAACTTACTTCACCGCTGGGGTGAAAGAAGTGCGTGCATGGACCATTCCGGTTGGAGCAACCGCGCCGCAGGCAGCGGGCAAAATCCATACTGATTTTGAAAAAGGCTTTATCCGTGCACAAACCATCTCGTTTGAAGATTTCATCACTTACAAAGGTGAACAAGGCGCGAAAGAAGCAGGCAAAATGCGTGCAGAAGGTAAAGATTACATCGTGAAAGATGGCGATGTGATGAACTTCCTTTTCAACGTCTAATTCGTTTCTGTTGTCTCATGCGATCTCAGTAAATCGCATGAGGACTGGAAAACCCCATAAAATCCACGCACTTGCGTGGATTTTTCTTTTCATAATGTCTCAACTCATCTCATAACAGCGCAGTCAAAAATGAGTACAGACATGAGTACAATCAGTTTTCATCTTCATTTTAGGTGAGTACAATAGCGGTATAAGAAATAGACAAGGACTCGCTATGCTCACTGATACGCAATGTCGCACTGCTAAGCCGAAAGAAAAACTCTATCGACTCAATGACTTCAATGGTCTCTACCTCGAAGTGAAACCCAACGGCAAAAAGGCATGGCGCTATCGGTTTAAACTCAACGGCAAATCCAGCATGTTCGCGTTGGGTGAGTACCCAACGGTCAAACTTGCCGAAGCTCGAGAGAAATGTGAGCAAGCGCGTAAACAAGTCGCGGATGGAGTTAGCCCGACACAGGCTCGCCAGTTAGATAAGATTCGCAAGGTCAACGACGCATCCAACACCTTTGAGCTGATCGCTAAAGAGTGGTTGCAGATGAAAGACTGGGCCGAAATTACCAAAACGCGGCGACTGGATATGCTCGAACGAGTGGTTTTCCCTGCAATTGGTAAGCTCCCAGTCAGAGAGATCACTCCACATCACATTCTTAAAATTCTTCAGGAAACGGCTAAGCGCGGCGCTCCGACCGTTGCCGCTGAAGCCCGCCGCACCATTTCATCCGTTTTTGAACTGGCGGTGGCGACGCTAAGAGCAGATAGCGATCCTGTCTGGCCAGTGCGTAAGGCGATTCCGGCGAATAAGACACAGCACAAACAGGCATTAAACCCACAAAAAATCGGGAAGCTATTAAGCTGTTTTGATAACAGTCGTGGCTCATACCAGGTTAACTATTGCATGTGGCTCATGTGGTGGACGCTGGCGCGACCAGCCGAAGTAACTGAGGCTGAATGGACAGAATTCGATCTCGATAACGCACTGTGGACCATTCCGTCAACGCGAATGAAAGCCCGCAGAGAACACGTTATTCCCCTTCCCTCCCAGGTTGTCAACATGCTCAGAACGCTACAGGGATTAACCGGGCATCGACAGCACCTTTTTCCGGGCAGGGATAATCCGAAAGGTCCAATGACATCGCACTCCCTGCGCCAGCTACTTAAAAGCCTCGGCTGGAGTGGCATTTATAGCCCCCACGCTACAAGAACTACAGGAAGTACGCGTTTAAACGAATTGGGCTATCGACCTGATGCTATTGAGGCCCAACTTGCGCACGCTGATACCAACAATGTTCGTCGCACATACAACCATGCAACTTATCTTGATGAGCGAAAGGTTATGATGCAGGAATGGGCTGATAAGCTTGAAGAATGGGTAGGAAGCGCGCGCAGCACTATTGATGTATCGTAAACCATGATGCATTGGTGTGTTAATGATGATTATTAACGGTTATTTACCATAAGATTATAAAAACTACATTTTAACCTACATTTTTGTAACCATCTGATTTTATGAATATTGTTTGCTGTACTCATCCAGCGTTATAATCCCTCTGTTTTTCCATCCCTCTAATAACACAGGGCATCTCCATGAGCCGATACCATGTATCCAGCAGTGAAGGTCAGTATGAGAAAGACTCTGGCGACCAAGTTTTGGCTAACAAGCTGGGGATCGCTACTTCTGTTGAGATGGATGAGGCTGAACTTGTCCGTAAGCGTCGTCTCAGCACCGTCTGGCAGATCCTGATATTCCTGAGAGGATAGTGGACACCAAATATGGTGGACGCTATCCATGAAATCATTAACCGCAGTGCGTAAAAAAAGCCCTAATTATCCCGTTGAGTTCAAAATCAAAATGGTTGAACTCTCGCATCGACCAGAGATCTCCGTAGCGCAACTCGCTCGTGAGCATGGGATCAACGATAATTTGCTGTTCAAGTGGCGCCAGTACTGGCGCGAAGGAAAACTACGTCCTCCTTCAACAACAGAAAACAACGTGCCTGAGCTGCTCCCGATAACACTTGATACCGAAGATGTTGTCCCTGCAACCTCCCCCCGGTCACAACCTGTAGCTGCTGCGGCACCTGAATCACTCAATATCAGCTGTGAAGTGACGTTCCGGCACGGATCACTCCGTCTGAATGGTGCCATCAGCGAAAATATCCTGAACCTGCTGATACGGGAGCTCAAACGTTGATCCCATTACCATCAGGGACAAAGATCTGGCTGGTCGCTGGCATCACCGATATGAGAAACGGCTTCAACGGCCTGGCGGCAAAGGTGCAGACGACGCTGAAAGACGATCCGATGTCAGGTCACGTTTTTATCTTCCGTGGGCGTAATGGCAGTCAGGTAAAGCTCCTCTGGTCTACCGGCGATGGACTGTGTCTGCTGACCAAACGGCTGGAGCGCGGCCGCTTCGCCTGGCCGTCAGCCCGGGATGGCAAAGTGTTCCTCACACCGGCACAGCTGGCGATGCTCCTTGAAGGTATCGACTGGCGGCAGCCTAAAAGACTGCTTACGTCACTGACTATGTTGTAGGCCTCTTTATCCTGGTCGACGCTGAATGAGCCTGGTAATATACCCGGTATGAACAGCTTACTTCCTGACGATATCGATGAACTGAAACGTCTCCTTGCCGAACAGGAGGCGCTGAACCGTGCCCTTCTGGAAAAGCTGAACGAGCGTGAACGCGAAATAGATCACCTGCAGGCGCAACTGGATAAGCTGCGCCGGATGAACTTCGGCAGCCGCTCCGAAAAAGTCTCCCGCCGTATCGCGCAGATGGAAGCCGACCTTAAGCAGTTGCAGAAAGAAAGCGATACCCTTACCGGCCGGGTGGATGACCCGGCCGTGCAGCGCCCGCTGCGGCAGACCCGTACCCGCAAACCGTTCCCTGAATCACTTCCCCGTGACGAAAAACGGCTGCTGCCGGCAGCGTCATGCTGCCCGGAATGTGGTGGTGCGCTGAGTTACCTGGGTGAAGATGCCGCCGAACAGCTGGAGCTGATGCGCAGCGCCTTCCGGGTTATCCGGACAGTACGTGAAAAGCATGCCTGTACTCAGTGCGATGCCATCGTGCAGGCCCCCGCGCCTTCACGGCCCATCGAGCGGGGTATCGCAGGACCGGGGCTGCTGGCCCGCGTGCTGAGTTCAAAGTATGCAGAGCACACCCCGCTGTACCGCCAGTCTGAAATATACGGCCGCCAGGGTGTGGAGCTGAGCCGCTCACTGCTGTCGGGCTGGGTGGATGCGTGTTGCCGGCTACTGTCACCGCTGGAAGGGGCGCTTCAGGACTATGTGCTGACTGACGGTAAGCTCCATGCTGATGACACGCCTGTCCCGGTGCTGTTGCCAGGTAATAAGAAAACGAAGACCGGGCGGTTATGGACCTACGTTCGTGACGACCGTAACGCCGGGTCAGAGCTGGCGCCGGCAGTGTGGTTCGCTTACAGCCCGGACAGAAAAGGTATCCACCCGCAGAGCCATCTCGCTGGCTTCAGCGGTGTTCTGCAGGCGGATGCGTACGCCGGGTTCAACGAACTGTACCGCAATGGACAGATAACGGAAGCTGCCTGCTGGGCTCATGCCCGCCGCAAGATCCACGATGTGCACGTTCGCACCCCGTCAGCGCTGACGGAGGAAGCCCTGAAACGGATCGGTGAGTTATATGCCATCGAGGCGGAAATAAGGGGGATGCCGGCGAAGCGACGCCTTGCAGAACGTCAGCAAAAAGCTAAACCGCGGCTGAAATCCCTGGAAAGCTGGCTGCGTGAAAAGGTGAAAACGCTGTCGCGACACTCAGAACTGGCGAAAGCGTTCACGTACGTACTGAACCAGTGGCCGGCGCTGGCTTACTATACTGACGACGGCTGGGCCGAGGCAGATAACAACATAGCTGAGAATGCGCTACGGATGGTCAGCCTGGGCCGCAAAAACTACCTGTTCTTCGGTTCGGATCATGGAGGAGAGCGGGGAGCGCTGCTGTACAGCCTGATCGGGACATGCAAACTGAACGGAGTGGAGCCAGAAAGCTACCTTCGCCATGTGCTTGATGTTATAGCTGACTGGCCGATAAACCGGGTCAGCGAACTACTCCCCTGGCGCGTAGCACTGCCAACTGAATAACACATCCCCGTCAATACGGTTCTCGCTGCACGCTTACGATTAATCTTTAAGCCCCATTGTTCAAGCCTACCCATCACCATTCGACGATTCATAAGGATGCCGTCTTGCCAATCCAATAAGAGACGACGTTTTATCGCTTCCTCCAATAGCGTACGACTAGGTGGGTTGGCGATGGTCTCCTCGTCCTTTTCGGCATCTTTTTTCGTATACGCTTTCAAATCAAAAGGTGTAGGGCGTGGCGCATGATTGTTATAGGGATTCACTAAGCGTTTGCGCTTAGGGTCATTAGGATCACTTAACGGCTCACCCTTGATAGTCTTAACCTCTGAATTGATAATATTCTTCCAAGCATTGACCCTTTTTTGGTCTGCTGGCTCATAGTACGGTTGAAAAGACTTACCTGATCGCAGCTCCTGACAGGGAATCACAAAGTTTAGCTCCAGTCGTCCCACAGGGTGAGCCTCATCAATGTCTTTATCCGCATGCTCAACCCATAAAATATCGTACTGATCACTTTCTAAACCGCAGAATATGATTGCTTCGAACTCCTGCATAATGCGCTTTTTATCTGACTCGCTGATCTAGTCTGCACGCTCCCTAAAAGACAAGTACCCTGACTTGTACTTAGACTTGTGAGAGGTAGTATCAATTAGGTGCTCAGTGAGCACAGGATCGCCGTACAGCACTTTTGCATGCGCTCTAGGTACAAGAACACCTTTTTCGCCCTTCTCTTTCAGTAGGTAGTTTAAAACGCCACTTGCCTTGCCTGTACCATGGTCAGAGAATTTAGCGATCATCACTATCCCTCGCAGCTACTTTTGAGTATTCAATACTGCTTTCTATCAGCGCATGTAGCTGTACTCTAATCGCTTTAATCTCACTCAATACCTCAGAATCAACTTCCTTTTCAATATTTACATGCTTGGTTAGCTGGTTTAGATTACTACCAATCCTACCCAACTGACGAACCAATTCAGGATCAACGGGTTTACCTGGGGTTACCCCTAATGCCAATCCTCGCAGCCAACTGGCTACCGTATTTTCACGGTTTCTTTTCTTAATCTCAGCAAGCTCATAATCATTGACGCGAATCGCAATCTCTCTATTGCGCTTAGCTCTCTTATCAAGAACGGTAGGTTTTATCTCATTCATAACAATTACCTAGGTAAGGTTTTTAGGGGTTCTAAGGGTCTCCCTTAGCCAGCTCACAGAGGGGGTAATGACTCCAACTTATTGATAGTGTTTTATGTTCAGATAATGCCCGATGACT
>OGJZ01000765.1_pt1 | contig 35038 bp, 28 predicted proteins | sample 1572321 | NCBI WGS metagenome assembly OGJZ01 (sample SAMEA2582086, study PRJEB24529) | metagenome | biome: Human gut stool | place: China | collected 2011 | reverse complement strand
CACAAAAACTAACTAAGAAAGAACGCATATTCGCTGATGAATACGTTAAGACCACCAACGGAACACAGAGTGCAATTACGGCTGGATATTCAGAAAAGACGGCAAGAAGTAAAGCTAGTCAGTTGTTGACAAAAGTAAACGTGCGCCAATATATAGATGCAGTCATGAACGAACGCAGCAAAAACACAATCGCAACGGCTGATGAAGTGTTGGAATACTTGACTAGGGTTGTGCGTGGCGAAGAAAAAGATGCGTTTGGTTTAGATGTATCTGTTGCCGATAAAACGAAAGCAGCTGAACTGTTAGGTAAACGGCATATGTTATTTACTGATAAGGTGAAATTATCTGCAGAAGTAGAAATTGATATTTCTGACCGTATGAAAAAAGCACGGAGTAGATCTAATGAAGTACAACAAAGCACAGCTGATTGACGCACTTGCATCATTTGCTGATGATCCGTTGGGGTTTGTGTACTTTGCCTTTCCTTGGGGAGAGCCCGGGACGCCATTGGAAGATATGGAAGGGCCTGATGAATGGCAACAAGAACATTTAAAATATCTAGGTGAACAATTAAAGAAAGGTAAGTCTTTACAGACTGCAATTCGTACTGCTCACGCATCTGGCCATGGTATCGGTAAATCTGCCGATGTATCATGGCTTATTATATTTGCAATAGCTACTCATGAAAATACTCGTGGTGTAGTTACGGCAAATACCGATACACAGTTGAGATCTAAAACATGGGCGGAACTTGGCAAGTGGTACAACATGTTTGTTGGTAAAGAACTATTTACTTACACGGCAACAGCAATATTTTGCAGTGATAAAAAATATGAGAAAACTTGGCGTATTGATGCTATTCCTTGGAGCGACTCAAACCCGGAAGCATTCGCAGGTCTTCATAATCAAGGTAATAGGATATTGGTTATCTTTGATGAAGCGTCTGCTATTTCTGATAAGATTTGGGAAGTTACTGAAGGGGCCCTTACGGATTCCAATACAGAAATTCTTTGGTGTGTTTTTGGTAATCCTACTCGAAATAGTGGGCGGTTCCGTGAATGTTTTAGAAAGTATAGAGATTATTGGAAAACGTATCAGATTGATAGCCGTACAGTGAAAATATCCAATAAAGCACAATTGCAACAATGGGTTGATGCTTACGGTGAAGATTCTGACTTTGTAAAAATTCGTGTTCGTGGTGTATTCCCTTCCGCATCAGATTTGCAGTTTATCTCTACGGAAATTGCTGACAAGGCACAAAAGCAAGTCTATAAGCTAGGACAATTTGAACATCTACCCGTAATCATTGGTGTGGATCCTGCGTGGACTGGTTCAGACTCCTTAGAAATAGTAATGCGTCAAGGCTACTATATGAAGTCGCTCGCCTCAATTCCTAAGAATGACGATGACTGGCGCATGGCTCAATTGATTGCTCAATTCGAGGACGAATACAAAGCTGATGCCGTATTCATCGATATGGGATATGGTACAGGGATATATTCTATCGGTAAGCAATTAGGGCGTAAATGGCGATTAATTGAGTTTGGCGGTAAGAGTAATGACCCTGTATACCTCAATATGAGGGCTTACATGTGGGGCCAGATGAAAGAATGGCTTCGTGAGGGTGGTTCTATTCCACCAAATGACCAAGCCTTATACGATGATATCGTAGGGCCTGAAGCGATCATTGATAAAAATGGCCGTATTCAGCTTGAAAGTAAAAAAGATATGAAAGACCGAGGGTTGCCATCACCAAATAAAGGCGATGCATTAGCCTTGACCTTTGCTGCGCGGGTCGTTAAAAAAAGCGAAACAGGCAATAGGATTGTAGCTAATACGAGTTACAATCCTTTTTAATTGTAGAAAGTGAGGGATAAAGATGTGTATGAAAGGTGCATCTGCTAACTATACACCACCTGCTCCGGCTCCGACTGTTCAAGCGAATATGAGCAATCAGACTGGTGAGGAAATGGCAGAAACTAAACGTAAATTCAAACGTGGCTTTGAATCTACTATTTTAGGACCAACTGGAAGTGGTCAAAAATCAATTTTAGGAGGCTAGCATGGCGGAAATGGAATCTTTACTAGCTAGACAACCTACGGAAGGTGTAAAGCCTGTTAAGCGTGATTATACGAAGTTGAGAAAGAAATTCTCTCAACTATTTAATGCGCAGCAACGATACATTAATAAATGGAAACAATTGAGGGACTATCAGTTGCCGTTTATTGGTCAATTTGATGGTGAAGAGGACCAGTCTGAACCTTACAATGGTAAAATCCTAAACCCTGTAGCTTGGGAATCTTGTCAAATATTCGCTAGTGGTGTTATGAGCGGATTAACGCCTCCGAGCCGTAAATGGTTTAAGCTAACCATGGAGAACATCGACGTAGCAGCTAATAGCCAAGTTGCTGAACTATTGGATGAACGTGAAGAAATCTTGTATGCGGTTCTTGCTAAATCTAATTTCTATAGCGTAGTTCACCAAGTTTATATGGAATTGCCTATAGGGCAAGCTCCAATGGGGATATTTGCTGATAGTGAATTTGGTGTTCGTTTTACATCGTATCCGATTGGGACCTATGCTATTAGCACAAATAGCAAAGAAACCGTAAATGTATTTGGTCGTAAATACAAAATGACAGTAGATCAGATTGTCGAACAGTTTGGGTATGATAATTGCCCAGATAACGTTAAGAATATTTACGACAATGGAAACAGTTTGCAGCAGTCATTCACAGTCAACTGGTTGGTTGAGCCTAACAAAGACCGTAAGGATAAATTAGGACGTCGCAATATGCCGTATTCGTCCATTTATTGGGTTGAAGGTAGCAATAGCGATGAAGTGTTATATCATGGTGGCTTTGAAGAGTGGCCAATTCCAATCGCTCGGCATACGTCGATGGACTTGAATGGTTACGGTAAGGGTGCCGCATGGTTTGCTCAACCAGATTCACAAATGCTGCAGAAGTTAGAATTTGACTATCTGACCGCCGTTGAATTGGGCGTTAAACCTCCTATGCAAGCACCATCTGATGTCATTAGCACGGTTAACTTATATCCGGGTGGCATTACAGAGATTGAGGGGCAACATAAAGTTGAACCGATGTTTGCAGTGCAGTCCAATTTACAAGATATTCAAAACAAGATTGCAGTTACAGAAGATTCAATCAAGAGAGCCTATAGTGCTGATTTATTCTTGATGTTAGACCAAATCGACAAGGGCCAGATGACGGCTCGTGAAGTTATGGAACGTACTCAAGAAAAACTCCAACAATTAGGTCCTGTGGTCGAACGGCTGCTATCTGAATTCTTGAATCCAATCATTGAACGTGTGTATTCGGTGCTAGATCGTGCCGGTGTATTTCCACCTGTTGATGATGAGGAGCTTTTAGACCAGTTAAACGGTCAAGAGGTGAAGATTGAATATATCTCGCCTTTAGCTCAGGCGCAAAAGATGAGTTCATTGGTAAATATCGAACAGTATTTTGCGTTCATCATGAGTTTGGCACAAGCTAATCCTAATATCGTCAACAAGTTCAACTTTGAGGAAGCGGCCAATACATACGGTGTAAATCTCGGTGTTCCGGCTAAGATTATTCGCTCCGATGATGAATATCAAGAAATCCTAGCGCAACAAGCACAGGCACAGGCTGAACAGGAACAACAAATGCAGTTAATGCAAGCGGCTCAACTGGCACCTCAAATGGCTAGTGCGGCCAAACAAGCAACAGACGCCGCCAATGATGGCAATCCTGCACTACAGCAGTGGCTAGGAATGGACGGTGTTTAGATGAAAACAATTAAAGATTATATGCAAGAGCGAGATATGCAAGCGCTTAACCACGTACTTAGCACAGAGCTAGGTAGGTGGTTTTTTTGTCGGCTAATGGATCGCTCAATGATATTAAAGCAATCGTTTACTGGCAACAGTGAAACATATTTCAACGAAGGAAAACGCAAGGTTGGGCTGTTATTCCATGGTGATCTAGTAAAGCTGGGCACTGATGGAGTTAAACAGTACCACCAAGCGCAGCTCGAATATATCGGGCAGCAAGAATATTTTAATAATTTAGTCGAAAAGGAGAAACAAAATGGCTGAAGAAAATATGGGTGCTAACAATAACATGACTGGCAATGAACCGGGCACGAATCCGGACCAAAATAATCCTACGCCACCTACTGAACCACCTGCTAAACCAGATGGTGAAGGTAGTAATCCATCTGTACTAGGCGGTGATAATACGCCACCTGCTGAACCAACGGTTTATGACTTTAAGGATGTATTTCCTGAAGGTACTGAACTTGATGAAACTGTATCTGCTGACTTTAGCAAATTACTTAACCAAGTCGGTGCTACACAGGAACAGGCTGTTGAACTAGCCAAGTTTGGCAGTCAGTATGCACAGAACATCTTGACTGCTTATCAAGAGCAGCAAGAACAAGCGATCGTTGAAAAACAACAAGCGGATTATGAACACGCCAAAAAGGAATTAGGCGGCAAATTCGATGAAACTGTAGCTCTTGCAGGCAAAGGCATCGAAGCACTAACTAAAGCTGTACCGGAATTACGTCAATTACTTGTTGATAATCATATCGATAACAACATCAACATGATTAAGGTATTTGCGGCAGTTGGTGAAATGGTTCAGGAAGACCCGGGGAAAGGTACAAGACAAGCTGGAACCGGTAATTCTGATGAAGAAACAGCAAAACAAAACATGTATCCATCTATGTATAAGAAATGAGGTAAATAATTAATGGCTACAATTGGAACTCAAAATTTAACACTTTTAGATTTGCAAAAACGAATGGATCCTAATGGTAATGTTGCTCAAATTATTGAGCAATTAGACCAATCGACAGAAATCATTCAAGATATGACGATGGTCGAATGCAACCAAGGGTCTAGCTTTGTAACAACTGTACGTACTGGTTTACCAGATGTTACATGGCGTAAATTATATGGCGGTGTTCAAGCGTCTAAATCCTCCACACGTCAAATCACTGACACTTGTGGTATGCTTGAAGCTTACTCTCAAACTGATAAAGCGCTTGTTGATAAATCCAAAGATAAAGCATCCTTCCGTGCAACTGAAGATAAAGCATTCGTTGAATCTATGGGTCAGGAATTATGCCGTACGATTTTCTATGGCGATGAAAACACGCCAGAAAAATTCATTGGCTTAGCTCCTAGATTTAATACTCTTGATAGTAAAAAAGCCGCAAGCGCAGAAAATATTCTTGATGCAGGTGGCACAGGTAATTTGGCGTCTATTTGGCTTGTTGGTTGGGGTCCTTTATCTGTTCATGGTATTTATCCTGAAGGTTCTCAAGCAGGTTTACACCAAGAAGATAAAGGCGTTGTTACTGTTACTAAAGACGATGGCTCCATGTTTGAAGCGTATCGTACTCACTTTAAACATGATGTTGGTTTGACTGTACGTGACTGGAGAAATGTTGTTCGTATTGCCAATATCGATGTTACGAAATTGACAAATGATGCTAAAGCCGGTGCGGATCTTATCAACTTAATGATTGAAGCGGAAGAACGTATTCCTAACCTTGGTGGTGTTCGTCCAGTTTGGTATATGAACCGTACATTACGTACATTCTTGCGTTTGCAAAAGAACACAAAACATGGTTCCACTATCACTGAAGATATGGAAATGGGTAAACTCGTTACTCGTGCAAACGGTGTACCAGTTCGCAAAATTGATGCATTGTTAAGCACTGAATCTCGTGTTATTGCGTAAAGAAAGGAACATAATTCAATGATTATTGATGAACAAAATACATTTTTCTGGAAAAAAGAAATTACTGCAAACACCAATTCTGACGTGGTGATGAATGGTAATGGTGGCGATGCTGCCGTTGCCTTATGGTTGTATATTCGTTTAGATAAAGATGTTACAGGTACACCTTTATTTAATGTGTACACATCTGATAAGGAAAATATGGCTGATGCCACATTGTTAACAGGTGTTACATTACCACAGAACTCCAAAGCTGGTACAGAATACAAAGGTCGACTTCCTGCAGGGGCGAAAAAGTTCATTCGCATTAATGCTAACAATATGACTGCTGCTACTATTACATCATTCTTAACAGATGGTGTTAATTTGAAATAAGAAGGTGCAACTATGAATTTTACGGCTAAAGAAACTATGTACCACGGCAACCGTGGATTAATTCAAGCAGGTGAAAGTATTGATTTCTCTGAAGAAGAAATTAAGGAATTTGAGCCTGATTATTTTAAACAGCTTTTCTCTAGTAATGAAGATGAAGTAGCAAAAATCTTTAACCCAAAATCTAAGGATAAAGACAAAAAACCGTCTACTGAAACTCAGCCTCCTGAAACAGAACCGGGTGACAAAAATCCACCAGATGAAAATACTGAAGGTGATAATACCGGCAATGAAAATCCACCAGATGAAAATACTGGCAACGAAAAGCCTAAGAAAACAAGCAAAAAGAAAACCGATGCTACGGAAGAATAAGTGACAATATGAGGGGTGCTTATGCATCCCTCTATTACCATATAGGGGGAAATATGACACCTACTGACATTTGTAATCAAGCACTTGCATTAATTAATGCAGGGTTGCTTTACTCATTTGAAGAAGAAACCGAGCAAGGCCGCCAATGCCGTATGCAATATGACCCAACTAGACAGTTGGTATTGCGACAATTCGAATGGAATTTTGCTCGCAAAAATGAAAGATTGGTACTATCTGCTCATAAAATTAATGGGTGGAATTATGTATATGCGTATCCGGAACAATGTATTCGGATATTAGGGGTTATTCCACAAGGCGATCGCTTTCATGCGGAATCGCAACCGGAATACAACATATTTAATATTGGAAACAACAAAAAATGCATAGTGAGTGATGTACCACTAGCATTTATTGATTATATATATGACGTGACTGACTTAGATGTTTGGGATTCTATATCCTTGTACATGTTGCAATGTAAATTGGCTAGTGCATTAGCTATGCCACTTACTGGGGATAGAGGATTGTTTGACCAAGCCTATAAACTGTATCAAGCAGCAGTTCAAGAGGCAAAAGGTATGAACGCCAAGGAACGTAAGCAAGATACAGTTTATATATCTAGCTATGTGAAAGCGAGGGATTGGTAATGGGTAATCCTATCTATATCTCACAATTAGCATTTACAACTGGCGAGGTATCGCCAGATGTATCGAGTCGCTTTGATTTGGAGCAATATAAAAGTGCCTTATTGGAAGCAGAGAATGTGGTTATTCGTCCATATGGGGCCGTTGCCAAACGTCAAGGCAGCCAATATGTAGGGCAAGTTAAATATAGTGATAAACCAACACGACTATTTGAATTTACTACAAACACTAATAATTCATTCATGCTCGAGTTTGGCGACAAATATATTCGTGTGTGGAACTACGGAATTTATACCGGCATTGAAGTTACAACTCCTTTCACTAGCGATATATTGTTTGATTTGAATTGTAGTCAATCTGGCGATGTAATGTTCATTTGTAGTGGCAAATACCCAATCCAAACATTATCACGATATAGTGACACAGACTGGCGACTTGAAGCCTATAAGTTAACGGAACAACCGTATGACACAATCAATACAGATGTTAACTCTACCGTTACGGTAACAGGCGATACAATTCGTTCTAGCAAAGATCTATTTAATGCGGATATGGTTGGCATGGTCATGCAATTAGGCTATTTTGTTGCAGCTGTTCATACAAAGAATACTGGTGTTGTAGTAGAGAAAAAAGAAAAACGGTCATTTATGGGCGGTGTTCATAAATGGAATGAGTACAACAACATTAATTACAATGTAGAATCCTACTCCACAGACCAAGACCTAGCTTGGAAATTTACAACGCATGGGACATGGACTGGTACCGTTAAACTACAAATCACCACAAATAATGGGACGACTTGGAAAGATTACCGTACATACTCCTCTAATAATGACTATAACGTAACAGATGCTGGCAAAATTGAGCCAAATGCAAAGCTACGTATTCAATCAGATATTAAAAGCGGTGAATGTAATGTTGACCTTTCAATTCTTCCATACACTACATGGGGCATTATCGAATTTAAAGAATTTGTAGATGCTAAAACAATGAAGATTAATATCTTGAATGGTATTGTTGAAAACGAGGCTACTTCTAAATGGAAGATGGGCAGTTGGGGCCGTAGCAATGGTTATCCTAAATTGTGTACGTTTTATCAAGACCGCTTTGTAGTGGCTGCTACAAATAAGAACCCCAATTATATTTGGATGAGCCGGACTGGCGACTATCCAAACTTTGGTGTTGAAAAGGTTGAAGGTACTATCACAGATGATAGCTCAATTACCTTACCGGTGATTAATCGCAAAATGTACGAAATTCGTCATCTTGTACCAGCTAATGATCTAATCATTCTTACAAGCGGTAATGAATGGATTGTAAGTGGTGATAAGACTATTACTCCTACCAACTGTAATCTAAAAACACAAACCCAACGAGGGGCCTTATCATGTGAACCACAATTCATAGGTAATCGATGCGTGTTCGTTCAAGAACGTGGCGGCACTGTTCGTGATATGGGTTACTCTTATGAGTCTGATAACTATACAGGGCAAGATTTAACGCTATTTGTTAAGACTCGTGTTAGAGGGTATCTAACTATCACCAGTGCTTATGCACAAGACCCGGACAGCATTATTTATTACATCAGAAATGATGGGGAGATTAATTGCTTGACCTATATACCTGAACAAAAGGTGTATGGGTGGTCGCACTTTGTTACTAACGGTAAATATTTATATTGTGAATCCGTGTCTGAGGGCGAACAGGATAGTTTATATACACTTGTCGAGCGCACATTACAGGGGAAAAAAGTTAAATGTATCGAGCGTATGGTGCCACTGTATTCTGATGATGTGAATGTATTCCTTGATTGCTATGTTGAATTTAAGTCGAGTAATGCAATTGATAGTATTAACATTCCTCATTTGAGCGGTCAAACCGTACAGGTTGTGATTGATGGTAAGCAACAACCGGATGTGGTTGTGCCAGATGATGGCTTATTACAATTAAACGTCAGTGGTAGCAATATCAAAATCGGGTTACCATTTACCTCTAAAATTCGTGTTCCATCAGTGGAAATGCAAATGCAAGACGGTACTTTACAAGGCCGAGTTGCTACGGTATCAAGAGTGGTATTGCGAGTTTATAAATCGTTTGGCGGTAAAGTTGGCCGTACATTTGACCGAATGGATGATATTACATTACCACCGAATAAACTATTTACTGGCGACAAGCCTGTAATCCTACCTAAAATGGGGACAAATTATTCAACAGATACATCGATATGTATTCAGCATAGTGATCCGTTCCCATTTAATTTATTATCGATAACTCGCATAGTTGAAATTGGCGGAGGACTAAGAGATGTACCGGGACTTTAAAATTGATGAAATTGAGCCTACAAGGCGCGATAAATTAATTCATGACCTAGAAGTCAACCTAAGGGCGATAGATGCCATAGAAGTCCAAGAGGTGAATCGTTTATACCCCTTCAAAGATTTCTGTTCCGAGATTTGTAAACCTGATTATGATAGCCATGTCGTTGTAGAAGACGATGTGGCTATTTGCGTATATGGGATTTCAAAAGAACCGGTAAATGGAATGTATGGGATTTACTTTCTAGGTAATAAAGTATTAGAAAACGATATGCGGTGGCAGATGCGTTTTATTAAATTGAGTAATCAAGTCATTGCTGAATGGTTAGAGACTAGGGAATGGCTATTTAATTATGTTCATACGACAAACATTAAAACGAAACGATGGCTCGAATCGATTGGGGCCGTTATTCATCCAACTGTAAAAGTTGGAGATTTAGAATTATTCACTCTTAAAAAGGAGGACTTTATATGTGCTTACCCGCAGCGGCAATCTTAACCGCAGTCAGTACCGGAGTAGGACTGATTGCGCAAAATCAACAAACCAAAGCGCAAGTTTCGATGTACAACGCCCAAGCACAAGCGGCAGAAGCTAACAAGCGAATATCTGACCGTAAGCAAGAACAAATTGCCATGCAACAATTACAAGAGCGTGACAAAATGGATAATCGTATGCGTCTTATATCCGGCACGAATGCGGCAGAAGCAGGGGCGGGCGGATTGCAAATGGCAGGGTCCCCATTACAGTTAATGGCGTCTAGTTACGATGAATATAACAAAGATGTTTATAACTGGGAACATAATAAAAACAATGCTATTTACAACGAATATTTGAATGGTATGAACTATCAGAATGAAGCTAATGCTGCACGTGCTTCCGCTAAGAATGCTCGACGTCAAGGCAATTTAGCAATGGTAGGCAGTATTCTTGGCGCCGCATCATCTATGTATAGTCTCAAACAGCAATATGCAGGAGGCAAGATGAAGACTACATATGGTGGTGACCCTGTGGGGTATACAGATAGGGGGCCGGTAGTGACTGTTAAACGTGATTACAAAATGAGGTAGGATATGAAATTTGTTAATTATGATCCAGCTCAAAAATTAAATACAATCCAAGGTGGCACACAAGCTAGCGGGAATGAAATGGCATATGGCGGTAATCAACAAGGATTGTCAAATTTAGGCAAAGCGATTGGTGATTTAGGTTCGACTATGCTACAAATCCAAAAACAAAAAGAATTGGTAGATGTAGTAAATGCGGCTAATGAATATACAGAAGCCATGAATCAGGCTATGTATGACCCTGAAAATGGTCTTATGAACCGTAAAGGAGAAAATGCATTAAATATTCCTACTGATTACAGCGAGATTGAATCTGTCAAACGAAATGGAATTCTTAGAAAATATCATTTTAAGATGACAGATTCGATTAATGCATTTAACAAAATTGTTGATAACGACAGAATAAATACAATTAATACAATTAATCGATATGTTCGTGGCCAATATGAGGATAGTGCCATGAAGGCGTTGAATATGAGCATTCAAAACATCGCTAATAACGGCGTTGTAAACAGCAATCCTGATTCATTTGGACAAACTATGCAACAAATAAGCGGTAGCGTTCATGCTCAACTTGCTAATCTTGGATATGACGATAATACGATTAATCTTCAAGTTAAAAAGGCGCAGCAAGATACTGCAGTTACCATGATTGAAAAGAAAATCTCTGATGATGATTTAGACGGTGCAAATAAGATGATTAACGCCGTCGCCGAATCCGGATTGATTGACGAAAAGGAAATTATGGGATATCGGCAAAAAGTACGAAAAGCAAGTATGGTATTGGCAACCGGCAACGAAAAGACGATTCGTGATGTCATTGGTGAATTTGACCCGTATGATCCAGACCTTTTGAATAAAGTTACCAATAAATTGTTCGAAAGTGGATTTGGTAAAGTTGCGGGCAGTACTGGTGAGGCGACTGTCGAAAATTTAAAAGCGGCTGTAATGGGACAGGAAAGCGGCGGTGATGCTGGCGCAGTTAATGGTCGAACAGGTGCATATGGGTTATTCCAAATCTTACCGAGTAATTGGCCACAATGGAGTGAACAAGCGGGTATCCCGGGTGCTGATATGTCTGACCCGGAAGCGCAAAAAAAGGTTGCTGCATTTAAGCTAGGTGAGTATGCACAGAAATATGGGGTCGAAGGCGCCTTTGCTGCATGGTATGCGGGGCCTGTGAATGGGCAACGTTGGAAGGACGGCGCACCGGATGCCATTGATAGTGATGGTAATCATTATTCTTGGGATGCACCACAAGGAAACGGTGATGAACCTAGTGTTCGCCAATACATACAAGAAGTTAAAGCACGTCTATTTAATGGACAAGCCCAAGCAGAAACTCCCGCGCAGGCTCAACAACGTAAAGAAATGATTCAACGTAATGTCGCTACTCAATTGCAACAAATTGCACATAGTCGAGCTGTGGCGCTAGAAAACCAAAAAGCAGAAGTAGAACAAATGGTTGCTGCCGATGCTAAAAACGGTGGAACTGATGTGACAGCGCTAAAGATTAGGCAGGATTATGCTGCTACTCATCCTGAATATGCAAGAGCCATGCAAGGTCAATTGAATCAAGCGCAAATAGCAGTTAATAAAGCGGCAGCTAAAGCATTGCAAGCTAAAGAGGTAAATGTGCTAGGAGTGAAGACAGCCATCGCTAACGGTCAATTTAAAAGCATGGATGACCTAAATGATTTTATAGGACAAATGGGCGTGTATTTTAACCCTCAACAATTAGCGCAAATTAATAAAGAATTTGATGAGTACGCTAATGGTACAGGGAAGTATTCTCCTAATATGAAAGGCATGAAAAGTAGCATAGAAAGTCTAGCAGGTAGGAAGATTGATGGGGTTGAATGGCAAGGTGTATCTGCTGCAGTATATCCTAAAGTACAAGAATTTAGAGAAAAGAACGGATATGATCCGTCGCCGGCGCAAATGGCACAATGGGGTGCTGAGGAAGTAGCACAACAAGCAATTGCTTCCACTAAAACAGGTGAGTTTTGGGGTGCAGGGAAAATGGCAAATTTCTTTGGCGGTAAAGGCGCTGCCGTTAAATATACAAATGCTCAATTAGCTGCTAATGGTATGTATGGTTTATATAACACTACAGGTGATGATGGACAACCGTATTATGTTTACAAAGATAGTAACGGAGAAGAACATACGATTACACCTGAAGAGTTGGCGGAAAGGTTAGGGCAATAATGAGTAATTATAAAATCACACCTGAACAAGCAACAAATGGTACTTTTGGTATTCAATCAAAAGCACATACACCATTTGAAGGTGCTATACAACAAGAAACCACAGACAATTCATACGGTAAAGCCATAAGTAATGCCGCTAGTGGGGTTAATGCTTGGTTACATAAAGACCCATCGCAAGCTACTGTTGACGTTAATAGTCTCAATGCATTAGCACAAACGGATGTAACGCCTGAACAAAGCGAAAACTTTGTAAATAAGGCTAGTGAAATATTGCAACCGGCTATGCATCGTGCAGAACAAATATATTTATGGAATAAAGAGGATTGGAGCCGGTCTGCCATTGATAGTGGTGAAAAGCTAGGTATTAATCCGGATTTAATCATGGCTAGCGGTCAAGAAGGTATCAGACGTGCTGAATTGGCTGCCGCACAAATGGATAGAGGTAAAACGATTCAAGAAATCCGTGATATGTATCCAGAACTTAATACTATAAACTATAAAAGTTCTGCCGAAGCTATTACTGCATTGCGTAATCTCGAATCCATCAATAATACACATGGGGTGTTTGATGCCGTACAACAAAATGTGTGGTCGATGAATGACCAAATATTGCGTGCACAAGCCGGTTATAAGTTATCTCAAGAAAACGATCCTAATAAGATTGCTGAATTAACAGCTGAAATTGATCGTTTAGATAATAATTTATCAAAATATAGACAATCCGATGGCAGTAGTATTTTAGAAGCTGTGATTGGAGAAACTGCAGCGCAAGGGTATATGATGGCTGTACATGCTATCAAAGGGTCAAATCGTGCTGCAGAAGGTATGGCGTTAGGTGCAGCTACTGGTGCTGCTGCTACTGCGCCAGTAGGGGGTGAGGGTGCTATTCCGGGTGCATTAGTTGGTTTGAATACTGGCATACAAGTAGGTATGGCAGAACAAATGTATCAAATGTCATTCGGCAATAAATATCTTGAATTAATCAATAAAAGAGACAGTAACGGTAATCGTATATATTCTGATGACGAAGCAAAAAAATACGCTATGTCATTTGCCGCAGTTGATGCGGGCATTGAGTTTGTAGCCACACGGGCTATTGGTAAAGCAGCATCTAAAATCGCTCCTAAGTCTGCACTTGCCAATGCAGTTTCAAGAGGGACTACTAATGCAGCTGAGATATTTAATCGTGGTATTGGTGTTACTGCTGCACAGGTGGCCAAGAGTTCTATTAAGGCTGGCGCTCCAGAACTATTTGAAGAGGGCCTGCAAGATGTCAATGAAAAATTACAGCATAACTTATGGCGCAAATCGAATGATCCGGAGGGAAATTATTCCGTAGGCGATATGTTCGTCGGTGCCGGTGAGGCTATGTGGCAAGCATTGCCAGCGGTAGTTGGTTTCGGTGTAATTGGTGGTGGCATTAGTGGTGCCCGTACCATGAAAGCCTTTAAGGATTTTCAAAAACTAACACCGGAAGAACAGCATATGGCTGTTATGGAAGAACAAAACCGTAATGGACATGTTATCATGCAAAACCTAAAAAACGATGCTGCCGCTAATAATTTGGCAAAAGAAAACCCTGAGTTGTATGGAAAAATTGTACAAGCTCAAGGCGATAATATAGGCGTGTCTACGGCTTATGTAAATGTCAATGAAATGGCTGAAACTGTAGAAGGTCAAGCAGCTATCCGTAATATGGTAGATGCAGGACTTACTACGCAAGAGGAAGTATCCAAAGCAATTACTGCTGATGCTCCAATTGAAATTCCGATAGGCTCATATGCACAATTAAGTGGTGGTTTATCTGAAGAAACGGTAAAAGCATTGGAAGAATCCTCTTACTTTACACGTGGTGGATTATCCATGAAAACGCTTGAACGTGCAAAAGAAGAAGTGCATGCCATGAAAGACCTTGTTAAAGATGATACTGAAAAACGTGCAGAACGTGTTAAGAATGATATTATTCGTAGTTACTTTGATGAAGTTTCCGATGTAGATAAGGAAATGCTCGATGTGGTTCTTGCGGATCCAACACATATTAAACAAACCTTTAACAATGTGTATAAGGAGCTTACTGAAAAGTACCGTGAACAATATACAAGTGATTTCGATGCTATGGATGCCGATTTAGAAACGGCACGTACTAGCGGAGTCAATCCTACATGGTTAGGTGATAGCAAAGCACCACGTTCTAATTCTGAACGTAGACGTATGGCATATCAATCTAGCCTTGCTCGTACACAAAGTGCATTAGCTGATAATCCGGAAGCACTTAATCAAGCAGGTGCCCATTATGCTGATATGGAGCATACCCTTAAACAAATTGAATCGCTAGAATCTATGCGAGACAAACTGTTTGAACTTGCAGATAATGACATTGCCTTACGTATGCAATTATCAAAATCCGGATATGAAGTGTATCAGTCTTTAAAGTCGATAATGAGTGATGAAACAGTTGACCGTAAACAACGTGATACGGCGGAAGCTAATGCATTGCTTATGGCCCAACATGCTGATGTTATGGCAGATATTATGCGCCGTGCAGGACGTGGCAATTATACGGCCATGGATTATTTCAATACTGTTCGTGTACAAATGAACGGCGGTGCATATAATAATGGGTATGCACAACCATTACAAATGCAGCAAAAAATAGAAACGGATATAAAGAATTGGGGACAAGTTGTTGATGATCAATTGAGTGGAAAACAAATTAATCGAACTGTTCAAATAATGGATTCTCCACTCGTATTACAAATGTTAGGATTTGACGGCGATGTCATGATTGATCCGAGCATAATTCATAAAGTAATTACTGGGAAACATGCTAATCAAATATCAATTGATGACATTAAATTATTACCTAAAAAAATAGCAAATCCAGTTGCTGTATTTAAAAATTATAATGGGCGTTCACAAAAAGTAGTTCCTGATGAAGCAATCCTTGTATTAGATATGTATGCTAAAAACGGCAACCCAAATATAAATGCAAGCGGTGAGAACATCCAAGTTGTCATTACATTTACTAAAACTGCTAATGGAACGAATATAAATAAAATTAAAACCATTACTCCAAGACGTAATATTAATTGGTATAATCAACAAATCGCAAATGGCAATTTGTTATATGCGAATACAAAAAAAATAAACCGTCTAGTAACGGGTAGCAGGCAACAAATGGCCCAACCGGTTACTAAACAGTTTATTGTTAACAATAGTATACCAAACGAAGACGATTTAGACAAGCTACGCAAACAATATAATTATCAATACTATCAAGCTGCATGGCATGGTTCACCACATAATTTTGATGAGTTTGACTTAGGCGCTATCGGTAGTGGTGAAGGAAATCAAGTTCATGGTTGGGGTTTATATTTTGCTAAAGATAAAAAAGTATCTGATTTATATAGGAGTGAACTATCTTTAATTCATGGTGTTGATAAAGGCACATTGTTTAAAGTTGATATACCAGATACTAAAACAATGATTGATGAGCAACAATCGTTAAATGTTTTAAGTAAAGAAACGAAAGAAAATTTAAACGCAGCAATTAATGCTTTGCCAGAACAAGAAAAAGAAGTATTTATCAATGAATATACAAATAGTCCTTTGTTTAACCATTATGCTAAAAAAGAAATTGATGAGTTAGATAGTAAGTTTAATCAACTAGATGATGAATACCGTTTACTCAAAGATAAATACCTTGATGAATTTCTTAAAGAAGATCTTAACACGATTACACAAAGAAACCTAAATAGATTGTCCGAAAAATACAATATCGATTTAAATGCATTAAAAGAAAACCCAAATACTATAAAAGATATAAAAAATCAACTGGATACCATGTGGTTTAATGCTTTGGTAGAACTTGGTACGACTAAAGAAAAATATAGGGAGAGCTATTGGGGTAAGTATAAAAAAGATTTTTCTGCACTATTAAATGATAGTGGTATAAATGGTAGAGATTTTTATCTGGCATTATCAAAAGCGCTAGGTAGTGCAAAGCAAGCGTCAGTACATCTTAATGAGTATGGTGTCAAAGGTATTACTTATATTGGTGCGCAAGATGGACGATGCTATGTAGTGTTTAATGACAAGGCTATTAAAGTAATTCAAAAATACAATCAATCTATTAATGGCATGACGCAAATTAATAGTCCTACCGACCGCCTTATTCAAATTTTCAAAACGGCTGACCGGTCAACATTCTTACATGAAATGGGACACGTATTCTTTGACGATATTAAGAACCTTGCTGAAATGGAAAATGCTCCAGAGCAACTTGTAACGGATTGGAACAAGTTGAAAGAGTGGTCTGAATGGGATGATGAGCAAGGCGCTGATAATACTAAAGCGCATGAAAGGTTCGCTCGTGGATGGGAAGCCTATTTACGTGAAGGTAACGCACCTACTAAAGGATTGCAGCGTGTATTCCGCATGTTCTCGAAGTGGTTAACTCGTATCTATCGTGCGGTGACACGACTAGGCGGATTGCCGCCAAAGGAAATTCAAGACATTATGGCACGCATGATTGCTACCCAAGAAGATATAGACGCCTACACAAAAGAGCAGGCCCTTGAACAATTTGAATCTAGCAAGTTATTTAAACAGCTCGATGAAGCTGAACAAGCAAAGGTTCAAGGCCATATTGCCGACGTCGGGGAAATGGCGAAAGAGCGTGTAATGAAGCGGTACATGAAAGAATTAGAAAGTCGTCCAATTAAAGAATGGAACGATGAAAAAGATTCTATTCAAGCCGATATCGAAAAACGTTTGATGGAACAGTACACAATCTACAAAGACCATCAACGCTATAATGCATTTGGTAAAGATGCATTAGCCAATACTCGATACGGAACATTAAAAGAATTAGAAGCTGCTGAACGTGAGCAAACAGGCTTTACATTCAATGAGGCAGTTATGCAAGCTATGGAATCTGCCGAACAGACATTCATTGAAGATAACCATATTGGCAAATCTAATATAGAAATTGCTGAAGAATGGTTACTATCTTCTGATGGTCAAATGAAATTAACCGAAGAGGAAGCTAAAATCATTAAGTCACAAACCAATCGTGATCTTGCGAAGAACTGGAAATTGCTCGATAGGTTAAATCGACTTGACGCTAATTCAGAAACAATTGAATCTGATTTGGAAATAATTGAAAAAGAGTTAACAAAAGAGCAAAAACTTCGTAAAGAAAAAGCGAAGGTTGATAAAGAGCTCGGTTCTGTTTCTAAAGAATTAGATAAAGCTAATGATGAAATAGAGCGATTAAAAGAACAACAAAAAGAATTACAGGAGCAAGCAAGTAAAAATCAATCTGAACTTAAAGATGAAAAGAATGAGTTAAGTAAACGTCTGACAATTGTAACGAATCGACTTGATAGAATAATCGAACAAAAAGAGCGATTAGAAGAACGTATGTTAATGAGATTAGACAATCAATCATTAAGCTCACAAGAACGTATCGAACAATTAAAAGACTTACTTCAAGACCGCATTGATAACGTACGTGCAATTCGAGATAGTGGAATAGGTGTAATCAGTGACTATATGAACCGTGCTAAACAGGAATTGGGCGATTTGACCTTATCCCAAGCTAGCCAGTATAAGAAGTATCAAAACCAAGCTATTCGTGAAGGTAAGCGTGCTGATAGGGCATTGGCAGTCAATAAACTGGAAGAGGCACTACAAGCTAAACAATTACAACTCCTAAATCAAGCGAGAGCTCGTGTTGCGTTTGACAATGCACTCCGCATTAAGAAGTTACGAACTAAGTTACTTGATAATCTAAATAGAATGACACGACCTAAGAATCCTATTGCTATTGAGCCTAACATGCGTTATTTCTACGCACACATGGCATATCAAATGGGGTTAACTAAATATGATGGGCTTGAGCCAGTAGATGGGTTTGATATGAATGCAGTAATTAATGCATTAGATCCTGATGCGGATATTCTAGGTGACCAAAGTATTACATTCCTTGACCCATGGATTGTACAACTATTCTATGGTAAAACACCTATATCATTTAAAAATCTAACAATGAGTCAGTTGAACACACTGGAAGAATTAATGACAGGCATGTATAAGAATGGCCGCAATGCCTACGAAGGCTCTACTATTCTTAATGACAAAGGCGAATCTATCACATTTGACGATGCAGTCGATGGCATATTAACGGAAGCAGTAGATACATTTGGTAAAGTAAATGGAAATGTATTTAATGCACAAAACAATCAAACTGGTTTAGAAGCTGTTGCAGGGCTTATCAATAAGGGCAATCTATCATTACTCAAAGTTGAAACATTCTTGCGTCGGCTAGGTCCTAGTGCAGTTAAATATATCTATGATCCGATTAGTCGAGCGACACAAGCGTTTAATGAACGTAAGGAAGTATCTATGCGTAGATTGGCCAAGGATGTATCTTCTGTGTATGGCAGACGTGAATTATTTAATATCAGAAATAAGCATATGTATGATGTTGGGGAATTGCGTAATCTAACTAAAGAGCAGGTAATTGCATTAGCCTTAAACTGGGGGACAGAGCGTAACCGCCAACGTGCAATGGAAACAGCTAAGACCAATGAAGTAGAGATGGAAAAAGCTTTTCAAGAAATTCTCACCGATAAAGACTGGGAATTCATAATCCGGACATGGGATCATATTAATTCATTCTACAAGGAACGTAGCAAAGTTCAGGAAGAATTATATGGAAATCCATTGAAAAAGGAAGAAGGCATTACGTTCTCTATTGGTGGTCGAACTATTATCGGTCAGTACTATCCGATTGTTTATAATCCTGAAGTTAATGCAAGTATATCTGACAAAGAGGTGGAAGACATTGCGAAAACTATGGTTAGTAGTAATGCGATATTAGGAACTGGCATGAGCGCTACTAAAAGCCGTTTAGATGTGGTTAAAGATAAGTCATTATTGCTTGATTTTGACGTCATTCCTAATACCATTAACGAATCAATCAATCATATAACCATGCGTAAAGCCGTGACTGATGTGAATCGATTAGTAGCCAACAGAGAATTTCAAAACTACATCGTTGAGAAGTTCGGCATGAATTCTTATCAGTTCTTGCGGACTTGGGTTCGTGACAATTGGAAAGATGAGGCGGCGAAACTTGGGGCCTTTGGTAAAGTTATAACAGCATTAAAGAGGAATACATCTATGGCTATCATGGCAGGACGTGTATCAGTCGCCATCCAGAATACATTGAATATTCCTGTTGCTGTATATCGTATTGGTTCCGGTAATGTACTTCGAGCCGTTAATCATGCAGGTGTAGGGTTCTATGGCCATGGTACAGAGCTTTATAACAATACCCGTGATTTTGTTATGGAACAATCCATATTCATGAGGGAACGCATTCAAACTTTGGATAAAGACCTCAAAAAAGGATTAAGCATCCAAGGAAAGGGGCTCCGTATTAATGATAAGAATATCGGCGGGTACAAGTTTGAAAAAGGCGCTGAAATCCGTGATGAAATTAATAACATGGGATTCCGGTTACTCACAGAAACAGACTTCGCCTTATCTATCCCGGTATGGAAATTCGCTTATGATCAAAAGGTTGCTGAACTCCAATCCAAGGAAGGGTTAAGTACTGAGTGGATTAACCAACAGGCAATTGAAGCAGGTGACCGAGCGATACGAGATATTTTTGGAAGTGGCGATACTAAAGATGCCGCAGCTATTCAACGAGCAAGGAATCCATTAACGCAGTTATTCGTTCCTTTCTACTCATACGCCAACACTCTATACAACATTATTGCTGAAGGTTGGTATGCAGGCAAAGATAGGGGTGACTGGACTCAATTTGCACGGATGCTATGGTGGACAGTTGTATCACAAGCAATTGGCATGGTGATTTATAAATCCATGACAAATGGTGACGATGATGATCCAGAATCTATCGCCAAGTCTTTTGCAGAGGAATTTGTACAACAAGGAACCATGGGTATTCCGTTAGTGAGAGATATAGCCACTATGGGTATGAAATTTATTTTAGGAGAACGTCCATACAATAAAGGTAATACCGTAATGGGATTAAGTATCTTTGAGAAATTATGGGATACCGGTCAAGCTATCTCAAGTGACAATAAAGATATTGTTGATGTAGGCCGTTCGCTCAGTCAGGTTTCTAACCGTGTAACTGGTTTTAGTGATACCGTAACTGATGCTTTCTGGACATTGTTGCGTGTAGGGCTAACTGATACAGATGCCAAGATTGAAGATGTATTCATGTCAATTTTGTTAGACAAGCGTTTAAAGACTAAAAAAGAAAAGAAGAAACAATAAAAGTAAGGACTACCTAGTTTTAGGTAGTCCTCTTTATATGCAAAGAAAGGCGGGATATTGTGATTCCACAAGTCAACAATCCAGTTGTTCAGTATCAATGTGATGGGGTAAACAAGACTTTTATTTGGCCATATGATTTTAACAACATAAAAGACGTTTCAATTATTCTAGTAGATAGTGATGGTAAACAATTTAAGCAAACAGGAAATATTGCATATGATGCAAAAAATAAAACGTTGACATATCCAAGTACTGGCGATCCATTATCGGCTGATTACAAAGTTATATTGTTTAGACAAACACCAATTTCACAAACAACAGAACTTGCTAATAAATGGCCGTATAACCATATTGAAAATATGAGCGATAAAGTTATTTTGATTCTACAAGAATTAAAAGAGCAATTAGATCGCACATTGCAAATTCGTGTAGGCGCTGATGAAGATCCAAATCAAGTTGCACGTGATATAGTCGATAATTCCATTGAGGCGGCTAAAAAAGCAATTGCAGCTGCATTAACTGCAGAGACTAAGGCAAATGAAGTGCAAGATAATGCAACAAAGCTAACAGCTATTAACGACAATATTAATGCATTATCTCAAACGGTGGATGATAAATTAGCGATTGCAAATACAGCTCTTATCCAAAGTGCTGATACATTTGAGAAAACCCAAGTACTTGCAGATAATACGAAAGCATATGCTGCGCAGGCAGAATCGAATAAGAAACAAATTAATGATTTAATATCTAAAGCAGACACGATTAAATCAGACATCGATAATAAACAAATCGCAAGTACAGGTAATGCTAAAAAGGCGGAAGATGCTGCCAAGCGTGCTGAAATAGCAGCATCGAAAGCCGAGGAAATAGCCGTTCCCGGCGGTAAAGGGATTGTAACTAAAACAGAAGCTGATGCTAAATACATTGGAAAAGAATCACTAAATGGTATTGTGTCGGTTAAAGACTTTGGTGCAGTTGGTGATGGTGTAGCAGATGATACGGCTGCATTTAAACGAGCTAATGATAATCTAAAGAATAAAATCTTATTAGTGCCAAATGGGCAATATAAACTGACTGAACATTTAACTTTTAATACAGTAGGTTCTGTCATGGATATGGGTGTATATACCAACATCAAGCCGTATTATCCTACAGAAACACCAATGTTAAAAGGTGCATCCAACATAGCATTCGTGAAAAACATTACGTATGATGCAGAAGTTAACCAATGCCAAGGGTTTACTTACAATTCTAAAAAGAATGTATTTGTACTGGCTTGTATCAATGGTGAAGGTACTAATCAAATTCTTTATGAACTCAATCCTGACACCTTTGAAAAAGTAGGGACCTATAAATTTACGGATTCTGAGCGCCTAGGTCATTGTAATACGATGACGTACAATCGCTTTACCAATAAGATTTACATCGCCAACGGACTAAAAAATGGCAACAATTTGACGGTTATCAATGCCGATACTATGGCAATCGAAAATACTATTACATTACAAGAAAAGGTATTTAACATTGACTATGATCCGATTACACGAACATACGTATCCATTGTCCCTATCGCTGGTAACCAAAGAGTCAGAACCATCAATCTATATAATGATGAATTCAAAAAGCTGAAGACTTACCAAGTCGATTATATCTATCCAGACATGAATAATAACGGCGCCTTCATGCTCAATGGAGCTATTATGTCAGCAACACTAGGCAGTTTGGTTGAATGTACTCCGTTTGGGACGGTTAAACAGATCATTGAAATCAATCGTGAAACTGAAATTGAAGATATTGCGTATTACAATGGCAAGTTCTATTTTTCTGTGCTTACTCAAAAGCCTAACAAACGTCACCAAGTGGACATATATGTTGGCGACCCAAATTACGACTTTGAAAACTCAATCAATATGCAACGGTTGAAAAATCTTGATTATTTAGGGTTGAGTGGCGGCAAGATGAAGGGCCCTATTATCATGCCCAATAATACATCTGTGCAAGTAACAGATACAAACGGCGCAGCACATCATGCGGTTAAGATGTCTACTGGCAATAGTATGGAATTTGGCATGAGTGATAACCGTACCGTATTTCTCGGCACATCGTTAGGCTACTACGACAAGAACAAAAACAAAACTTTTAAAGTATTAACTGAGGACGATGTATCCGGTACCAATACTGGCGGACTAATGTTAAAAGAAGATGCCGAAAAAACGTATGTAAAGAAAAGCGGGGATACCATAAATGGTAATTTAGTTGTAGATATTATTAGTGGACCTAAATACAACCCTGACGATTTTGTAAAATCTCCATCAAAATTTACTGGACTAAAAGTTGGTGAGGCTAACGAGGTTATGATTGGTGGGAGAAAATGTTGGGGCACATGTATTTCTATTCCTTGGAGTAATTCTAATGATAATCGTGTATTAGGGTGTCAACTATATTTCGCAAATTCAAACGACATGTATATACGGTTTGATAATGATTCATCTGAATTTCCGTTAGAATGGCGCCGAGTTGCTACATTCAAATTAAATGGACATTTATTATTTGCAAACGGTGCAGAATTGTGGGTGGAATAATGGCAGTTATCAAAACCAAGACACCTAATGGGCAAATACAAACATACAATTTAACAGATAATTCTAAGGACACGGGTGGTAATTACATCCGTGTCCGTTTTAATGACCAAGATTTTTATGCAAGGGTTTCAGTGAATGTAACGCCATTAAATGTTGTTAAGTCAAATGGAGATAGAGGGTATGTGCAATATGACCCTATAGGATTCAATACATGGAAGTGGGAAGCATGGCATGTAGAAAAGTTTAACCGATGGTATGTGTACTTACCAAAAGGTAAATATAGAGTAACAATTACTGCAATGACAGAAAAAGCTTATGAATTAACGATTCCTACATCTAAAGATATTGAAATCACAATTACAACATATAGGAACAATAATAATGATGATTTCATTAGGTTTAATATTGACAATCAAATTTCTAGGAAAGAATTCATTGATAAGGGGATTAAGCGTTTAGTAATTGAAAGGACAGGAAACATATGATTGAAATCTTCGCTCCGCCACCACCTATTATGGTGGGATTAAATGAACATGAACTTGTACAAATATCATTAGCTATATTTTGTACTTTGATATTGGTATTTGTTGATACGATATTGCGCATCTTAGTCGAGGTGCGCAATTTTAATATCGCAACGAATAGACCTTGTACGGTGACCAATACAATACTTGCCATACTTTGGCGTGGATGGGGATATGTTGAAATCAATGGAAAGAAACATAGATTCCTTGTCAGCAATAAATTAAGGGCTGATATGACAAAGAAATTGGTTAAATCCTATCCTTGGCTTTTCTTATTGTCATTTATCTTGCTTACATTACCAGATGTAGAATTTATTTTCTTAGGTCGCATCGATGTGTTATTAAGCACCGGAATGTATCTTATTCCCATTGTAATTGAACTAGCATCCTGTGTAGAAAACATGATTGAGCTTGAATTAGTAGAATCGAGGTGGTTCAAACGTGCGATTGGTTTAATTCAACAATTAATAGCATTTATTAAATCTGTAAAAGAGGCGATTAAATGATTGAAAAAATTAGTATTCGTGAGGTGTTAACAATCCTCATCCTAGGGGCGGTCAATATAATGGCCGTCCTTTATGGTTACAACGAATTGGCCATGAGTATTTCCTCCGGGCTCGTTGGCTATTTAGGAGGACGTGAATCAAATAGGAAGGAGCAAAACAAATGGAACTAGGAAAATTAAGTGCTGCGTATGAAAGCAATGGGGACCCAGCTATTGTATCAACAGGCGAGGGGGACCGTGGGGGAATTTCGTATGGTGCTTACCAATTAGCAAGTAATTGCGGAAGTGTAGATGCGTTTCTTGGTTGGGGGTTGCGTCAAGAAGATGGATTCTACAAAGATTATGCAAGAGCCCTTCAAAGTGCGGGACCTATTAACTCTGATGAGTTCATTAGTAAATGGCAAGAACTGGGAACTGTGGATCCTAACGGTTTTATGGAAATGCAGCACGACTACATTAAATATGCTTATTATGATGTGGCGTGTAGTGAATTATCCAATCAATTATTTGATGTAAATAAACATAGCCGAGCATTGCGTGATGTTGTGTTCTCTGCGGCCGTTCAATATGGCCCAGGTGAAGTTGTTAATTTATTTAAGGAAGCAATGCAATATGTTCCGGGTTGGGAGCCTGATTGGAACTTATCGTATGTGGACGACATTAAGTTTGACTGGGACTTAATAAATGGCGTGTACGAGCAAAGAAAGTTACATCCATGGAACTATAATGGCAATCCTAGTTGGTTGCGTGAAAATCTTGTTGAACGGTTCGATGCAGAAAAAGCACAAGCATTAGAAATGTTCTCGCAAGAAATGCAAGAAAGGGGTCTATGATGAGCCTTTGGACTTTTAAGGTATTATGTTACCTAAAACGACATAAAATTCTCATAGGGGGGCTAATTTTAATTATTTTAGCTATTGTAGGGGTATCTATATATAATTCACATCAAGTTAAAAAGCCTGTGCTATTAAAACAGGAGAAAATAAAAGATCCTGTAAAACTGGCTAATGCAATTCATATTACTAAAGATGAAGCACAACAAGTTGTTTCCAAGATGGAAACTGCTCAACCGGTAACCACATATTATGTACAGGCCCCTACGGTAGAACAGGCGGCCAAACAAACGCAACAGGCTATCAAACGTGATGACCCAGCATTACCTAAAGCAGCTACAGAAAAATCTGATAGGACTGCGATTGTTACTAATACAGACCAGCAAAAGGTTGATGTATACAAAATCAACTTAAATAAAGCTCATAAGATTAAAGCTGGTGTAACGGTATTAGACAGTAAAGCCTATGAGACTATTGGCTATCAAGCAGGCAAAGTTGAAGTATTAGCACACTTTGACGGACAGCATTTTGAAGGTGGTAGTGTTCTGTATACAGTAAAGGAATGGTGATCCAATAATCTCCGCGTTGCACGGTTTGCAACAGTCAACTAATAGTTTATTGTTGGAAGAAAACATTATGAGTACACTATATCTTGATGACGATATGATGCCGTATGCTGATATCTTTTTACAAGCAATCTCCAATATTGAGAAACTAGGATATTCATTTAAACCTAATTTGTTAATACATAAATATATTGGACGAAGTAAAAAGTTGCTAGGTATTACATATTGGTATCATGATGATTCCTGCTTGGTGGAACTAAGCAAGGATAACCATGATAAAGATATTGAACTAAATACAATCTATCATGAACTCGCACATGCCACTATTGAGTGCCATTTCAAAGGTCATGGTAAAGAGTTTAAAGAACTACGGAAAAAGATAATTGACGCTTACAATATTGATATTGGCGGTGCAATATTACAATGAGGTGAAAATATGGCAAAGACATTTGAATTTAACAACAAAACTTACAACTTCGCAGAAGATATTCAAGTTCCAGAAGAAGGTTTATTTGAAGCAACGTTAGTTGATGAAAATAACCATCGCTGTGAAATGCTGTTCCGGAATGGTAAATTATTCCGATTAACTGAATTAGATTAGAAGTAAAAATCGCAAATTTTACCACTAAACATAATATTGAATAGTAAATTACAACAAAAGGGGTACCCAATCGGTACCCCTTATTTTTTTTTGACGTCAAATAAACGTCAAAATTTACATGTTATTATTGATGATTTTTGCATATAATCATTCTGTGTAAAAACATGGCCACAATGATTATTACTGGAATTTAACTAAATATATGAAAATACTAAAAATATATGATAAAATACATATATTATGACTAGACGGTGGCTGAGCCATTCGATGATTTAAAGGGGACCTATGAACGTAGTTTTATCCACATTAAACTCAAAATTTATACATTCCTCCCTGGCTTTGCGTTATCTCAAAGCCTATGGGCAGGCTCACGGACAGGCATACGATATAGTAGAATATACTATTAATATGCCTGTTTTACATATTCTTAGCGATATTACAGAGCGCAATATTGATGTATTGGGCTTTGCTTGCTATATCTGGAATATCGACATGACTTTACATGTTGTGGACATGGTGAAAGCTGTTCGACCAGATATTAAAATCATTTTAGGTGGGCCAGAGGTATCTTTTACAGCAGATGAAATTTTAAATCGTTGTACTGCTATTGACTATGTTGTACAAGGTGAAGGAGAAGAAGCCTTTTATCAACTTATTAGTGCACTAATAGATGGCAAGGATGGTCTAGAAGACGAGATTCCTGGAGTACGTGGTCGCCATATTTCTGGCCAACTCTTGGGCTCTACTGATACGGTGGAGGTAAAAGATCTTAGTACCATACCATTCCCTTACGTAGAAGAGGATATGGTCGATTTAGAACATAAAATCATCTACTATGAATCCTCTCGGGGGTGTCCATTCTCTTGTCAGTACTGCTTATCTGGGAATAAAAATACAGTTCGTTTTTTTCCGCAAAATAGAACCCTCAAAGAACTACAGTGGTTTATCGATCATAAGGTAAAACAAGTTAAGTTTGTTGATAGAACCTTCAACTGTGCACCGAAGCATCATCGTCCATTGATGGAATTTATGCGCGATGCTGATACAGAGACGAATTTCCATCTAGAAATGGAACCAGAGCTAATGACGAAATGGGAAACACATATTCTCTGTGAAACACCTCCAGGTCGTATTCAAATCGAGGTAGGCGTTCAAAGTACGCATAAGAAAACCTTAGATGCTATTAATCGATACAATGACTGGCCGTACATTCAAAAGGCTATTCGTCCTATTATTGAAGCAGGTCGAACTCATGTACACATGGATTTAATCGTAGGCTTGCCTTACGAGACTAAACAGCGATTTGGTTTATCCTTTAATGATCTTTTTAGCTTACAACCTCATGCGTTACAAATTGGATTTTTAAAACTGTTAAAAGGTTCTGGCGTACGCCGTATGGAAGAGTATCAATATATTAGTGATCCTTTAGCGCCATATGAAGTACTAAGCACTCACGTGCTCCCTTATAGAGACATACGCTTCTTAAAACATTTTGAAGATGTCTTTGAACGCTTCTATAATAGTGAGCGTTTTAGAACAGTCTTTGGTTATATTGGTAGTAAGCTCATAAAGGAACATACTGATACATCTATAACTGGTGAGGATAGATTAACTACTAATCATGTACCACCTATGAAAAAGTACGATCCATCTAAAGTGGAGATAAAAAAAGATGCCTTTTCCTATTTCTGTGATATGACACAGGCTTGGCTCGATGCGGGTAATCATAAGATTAATTTAAAAGATATAGATCAAATTGAGTTTTTGTACAATTTCTTCTTAGCTAAAGGCGATACAGTGGCTGCCGAATTATTACAATATGATACACTCGTTAGTTATCGCGGTAAGGTTCGCAGTGAAGCCGTTGGTTTACCGAAGCAGACAAAAGAACTTTTACAAGAAGGGGAAGCATTCTGGCGCAATGAAAAAATTGCATCTCAGTATATTCCTAATTATACTTTTAAAGAGTGGCGCAAAATTCGTCAACAATATGTAGAAATGCCTATGTCTAAGGACACGGCTAAAGTGTTAGGTATAGAGAATGTACCAAATGTACCTTTTACAGTTGTAATCGACGTAAATAAAGAGGTTAAACCCTTTATACGTCCTGAAGTAGAGGCTTGTTAGTTACAATTAGTTATATAATGTTAAGGCATATATAGTTAAGAATTGTAGACTAATAAGCGATGATTGGTTAGTTTAATAGGAGTGTTATGACCGATACAACGAGACCAAAACGATACCGCATGGTATCTAAATATTATAAAGAAACCTATGGGGAAAAGGTTTATAAATTGCCTGTAGCATTACCATTGACTTGTCCAAACCGAGATGGTTCAGCTGGTGTTGGAGGCTGTACCTTTTGTGGTGAAATTGGGGCGGGCTACGAAAACCGTCCTGCGTGGATGACGGTACGCATGCAATTAGAGGAAAACATTGCTCACATAGGCCCTAAGTATAAGGCTAAAAAATTTATTCCTTATTATCAAAACTTCAGTAATACCTATTTGAGCCTCGATGATTTTAAAAGCTATATGGAGCAAGGTTGCATTGACGAAGCCGTGGGTATTGCCATTGCTACGAGACCAGATTGTATCGCCGATGAATACCTAGAAATCTTGGCGGATATTCGTGACCGCTTTCAAAAGGATATCTATATTGAGTTAGGTCTTCAAACGGTTAACTATGAGACATTAGAAAAAATTAATCGCGGTCATGATTTAGCCCAGTTTATTGATGCCGTATTACGAATTAAGCGCTATGGATTTAACATAACAACTCATATGATAGTTAATTTACCATGGGATACCATGAAGGATACTATTGAAGGGGCTCGCATTTTGTCAGCCCTTGGTGTAGATCAAGTTAAATTACATGCGCTATATATCGTTAAAAATACATTGATGGCCAAGTGGTATCAAGAGGGTCAGTTTACCTTAATCAGTGCTGAAGAATATGCTGACCGGGTTGTTAATTTTGTACGTCATTTACACCCTGACATTGTATTGCAGCGCCTTGTAGGTAGAGCGCCTGAAGATAATACGCTTTTTACAAATTGGTCCATGGGTTGGTGGCGCGTACAAGATTTAATTGATGATAAGCTAGACGAACTGGATGCTTATCAAGGTGATCTATGTGATTACCTAAATGGTAAAGCAGTTCGTAAATTTATAGATTAGGAGGTTGTATGAGCGAACAAATATTTACATTTCCTACATATGACCTAGCACAATCCATACTAGGTCAACATAATCGATATTTACATATGATGCTTGAAGTCATCTCCGCCGATGTAGTAGCTCGAGGTGATACGGTAGTTATTAAGGGTGATGAGGATCAAGTCAATGCCCTCTATCGTACTCTAGAAGAATTAGTATTTCTCTATCGTGAAGGCAGTACGATTACTGAGTCTCAGGTGCGTATTGCAGCTAAACTTGTCGCTAATGGTAAGGCTGATGCTGTACATACTATGTTTGAAGATACCTTATCTGTTAATATGCGTGGCAAAAATATTACGCCTAAAACGGAAGGTCAAAAATACTATGTAGACAGCATTCGTAAAAATACCATTACTTTTGGTATTGGTCCTGCTGGTACAGGGAAAACGTTCCTAGCAGTAGCTTTAGCTGCATTCTATTTGAAAAACCGTAATGTGGATAAAATCATTTTGACTCGACCTGCTGTAGAGGCTGGTGAACGATTAGGTTTCTTACCGGGTGAATTACAAGACAAGGTAGACCCGTATTTGAGACCCCTCTATGATGCATTACACGAAATGTTTGGTATCGAGCAAGTACAACGCTTTATGGAGCGCGGAACAATTGAGGTCGCACCTTTGGCATATATGCGTGGACGTACATTGGAAAATGCCTTCGTCATTCTAGATGAGGCTCAAAATACGACGGCTGAACAGATGAAGATGTTCTTAACCCGTTTGGGTAACAACTCTAAAATGGTAGTCAATGGTGATAAGACACAAATCGACTTGCCTCCACGTGTCGTATCTGGTCTCGGAGAGGCTGAAAAGGTATTGCGTCATGTTCCGGGTATTAATATGGTTTACTTTAGCGATCAAGACGTCGTTCGTCACGATTTAGTAGGCCGCATTGTAAAAGCATACGATGCGTACCATGAGCGTAAATTAGTGGGTGAAACTACAACAACTGAAGCACCTACAGAGAATGTAGCGAAAGGATAAGCATGTATATAAACATTAGCTATGATGAAGGAATTCAAGAGGATTCGAATATTGAGGCTGTTATACGCAAGGTCTGTGATGAAGTGAGTCGCGTATATGGTCTTGAAGAAGATGAAATGAGTATTTTACTCTGTGATAATGCTAAGATTCACAAACTTAATAAGGAATATCGCGGCATTGATAGACCTACCGATGTATTGTCCTTTGCCCTTAATGAGGGGGATGATTACGAAGGTAGTAAAGAGGAACATCATCTACTCGGAGATATGATTATATCCTTAGAGCGCACTCGTGAACAGGCTATTGAATATGGACATAGTTTTGAGCGAGAATTAGCATACTTAACGACGCATAGCTGTTTACATATTTTAGGCTATGACCATATGAACGAAGAAGATAAAAAAGAGATGCGCACAGAGGAAGATTTTATCCTAGGTAATCTCGGTTATGTGCGGGAGGATGCACCATATAATGAATAAAAAGGAACATTTTAAATCAGGCTTTGTAGCCGTTGTAGGTCGCCCAAATGTTGGTAAATCTACCTTAATTAATGCTTTAATTGGTGATAAGATTGCTATCGTATCCGATAAGGCTCAAACGACTCGTAACCGTATCATCTGCGTATATACGGATGAATCTAAACAAATCGTATTTATGGATACACCAGGTGTTCATAAGCCAAAACATAAGCTAGGCGAATTCATGGTAGATGCTGCTATCGAGTCCTTAAAAGAAACGGAAGCCGTCTTGTTTGTCGTGGCAGGCAATGAAAAACGTGGTCCTGGGGATAACTTCATTATTGAACAATTGAAACGTGTAAAAGTTCCCGTTTTTTTGGTAGTTAACAAAATTGATACACTCAAAAAAGAAGAGCTTTTAGAAGCAATCGTTTCTTATCAAGATGCATATCCATTTGCAGGGGTCATTCCTATTTCTGCAAAAGATAAAGAGAACTTATCTGAAATTCTTAAGGTTCTAGAAGAAACATTGCCGGAAGGTCCGCAATATTTCCCAGAAGATATGATTACGGATCAACCGGAACGTCTTATTATATCCGATATCGTTCGTGAAAAAATCTTGTTAGCTACACGAGATGAGATTCCTCATGCTATCGCTGTAGACGTAGATGAAATGAAAACACGTGATGATGGTACTACCTATATCCGCGCTACAATCTACTGTGAAAGAGACTCTCAAAAGGGTATTATTATTGGTAAAAAAGGTGCTTTGTTAAAACAACTTGGTGCCGAAGCGCGTGCAGATATTCAAAAACTATTGGCTACAAAGGTTTACTTAGACCTTTGGGTTAAGGTAAAAAAAGATTGGCGAAATAAATCTGGTATGTTATCTGAACTTGGTTATAAAAAATAATTTGATATAATAAAAAGATAATAAGTATTTCCATAATCATATGAAAGGAATAAAGATGGATAGTGTAGATGGCCTGATACCCGTCGGGTTTGGTCTGTTATGTATTTTCTTAATTAACTTTTTTGTGGTTGCAAAGTTCTCCTTTGCCCGTCTTCGTAAAGAACATGTGGAGGATATGGATATCCTTTTAGAAAAGGATAGAGAGTTTTTATTAAAGCTCTATCAAAATCCTGAGTATTTTTTAAATACTACGCAGTTTTTGATTCTATTTTTTATCTTGGCCCTTGCAGGCACTGGTACCTTTGTATTTGATAATATCGTTGATCGTTTAGTGGCGGTTCTTAATATTCATAGTACATGGATGCATTTGGTACTAGATGTTATTTTATTACTATTAATTAGTTTAATCGTTTTAATCTTCGGCGAAATTGTACCTAAAGCATTGGGCTTATCCTTCCCTACGAAATACGTGAATACCTATAGCCGTATCGTGGTGGCTGCCGGTCGCTTGGTATATCCTTTTATTTGGATTGCTAGTAAAATTTCTAATGTTATTCTAGGCTTTTACAAAACAAAATATTTGACGGAGCTAGACCTTGTGTACTCTGAAGAAGAAATTCGTATGATGATTTCTCGAAGCCACGAGGAAGGGCAACTTGACCAAGTAGAGTCTGAGTTAATCGATAATGTGTTTAACTTTGTAGATCGCATGGCTAAAGAGGTTATGGTCCCTCGTCAAGACGTAGATTGCGTATTCGTTGAGGACGGTTACGATGAAGCGATGAAGGTTATCCGTTCTAAAGTACATACACGTTATCCACTCTGTGTAGAGGATAAGGATCACATTATTGGCCTTGTTCATATTAAAGATTTAATGGAACGCCCTAATCAAGCCCGTAAAGATTTGCGCAATATTAAACGAGATATCCTTACTGTTCCTGAAGTAATGAAATTATCTACCTTGTTGCAATATATGAGAACGCGCCGTATTTATCTAGCCGTTGTAGTAGATGAATATGGTGGCATGGTTGGTCTCGTAGGCTTAGAAGATATTATCGAAGAGTTGGTTGGGGATATACAAGACGAGCATGAGCCGCATTTGCCGGCTACGATGTCCTATGCAGATGGTTCCTTCGAGTTTGATGGCAAGGTCCTCGTAGACGAAGTAGAAGAGATTATGAATATTGAAATTGATAATTCTGACTCTGATACAATCGGTGGCTATGTCTTTGGTTTATTAGAACGTACACCAATCGTAGGTGATACGGTGGATGCTCATGGTTATACCTTTGAAGTTACGCAAATGCAAGGATATCGTATCTCTCGCATTAAAGTAACACCTATACCAGTAGAGGAACCAACGGAAGAAGAAAATGAAGAAGCTTAATGGTGGTTTTAATACGCCAGCCATCGTTATTAGTCGAAAAAAGTATAAGTTGTATTCCGTATTTACATTTATTACGCCTAGCTTGGGACTTATTAAAGCATCGATTCCACATAAGCGTATGATGACCATGCGTAACAGTTCCTATTTACGTCCATTCAGTGCTATGTATATTACAGTCGTGCCTGATGGGGAGTATGTAAATGTGACGCAAATTGATGGCTCCTATGTGGTGGAATCCTTAGATGTAAACCTCGATAATATTGCTTATGCAGCAGTAGCGAGTGAGCTCATTCAAGAGTTATTTGCCATGTATGACGTAGATCGCAAGGTCTTTGATACTGTTGTAAACTATTCCAAGCAAATTCGACGTCGCAATGTACAATTGGGAACGATAATGCTCGGATGGCAACTATTATCTCTCGCAGGGGTTGTCCCTAGTGCTAATGCTTTTAACCATCAAGACGGAATTGAGCCATTCTGGATGCAGGTGCGGGAAACTACAAATCTTAGCATTTCTCGTTCTGTGAAAGCTACATTACCTCAGATTCTAGCTTACCAGTGGGGTGAAGATACGCCTTTAGAATTTCCCAAAACAATTTGGAAGGAACTTGAAAAACTACTATTTGCCTACTGTGAGCAAGAAATTGGTAAACCATTACAAAGCGTTAAATTTTTAAATTCCATAATTTAATGACAGTAAAAGGCAGTTTGAGACATCAAACTGCCTTTTATTGAAATGTATTATGAGGTACTATATGGATATAATATTTTCTTCGTTGCCTATAGACAAAATAAATAAAGATAAAACTTTAGATTTACAAGAAATTCAACAAATATATAATTTCCTTTTAACTAATGACTATTATATATTTTCTGATTATGCGTTAGTAAATAAGTTATTTCAAATCATGGTTTTAAACAATCGTTGGGATTCCAAGATAGCACTTAGATACTTTGAATACTTATGTTTTCTAAGTTGGGAATATGAAGCCATCATTGTTAGAGACCTTTTATTAGATAATCATGTTAGTTTAGCTGGTGAATTTTGTTTAGATACAGAATTAGTTAAAGATGGACTAAGTTATTTTAGAGATGATGCCATTTGGAGGGGGAAAGATTATGATAGTGACACTATTCCGGCATGTATGTCTAAATGGGCCATTTACTATGATGAAGAAGAACAAAGGTTTCATAAAGTAAAACCATCAATGATAGAAAATATTATTATTGAGGTAGTTGATGCTGAACAGGGACTCTATATTATTGGAAAAAAATAATTCAAATAGACAAATGTACATCTGTAATTGACACTTTTAATAACAATTATTTATAATATAACAATGTTATATTATGTATTTTTACAGGAGGTCATTATGCAGCTTTTGGGAAATCTCAAAATACATTTTCTAGCGCTCGT